>OGCZ01000570.1_pt1 | contig 15794 bp, 12 predicted proteins | sample 1570211 | NCBI WGS metagenome assembly OGCZ01 (sample SAMEA2582158, study PRJEB24529) | metagenome | biome: Human gut stool | place: China | collected 2011 | reverse complement strand
TATACAAAAACAGTCGGGCGACAATGATTTGCATTTTGCAAACTGTCTGCCCGACATTAATTTTCAATTTTCCATTTTCAACTTTCAATTTTCACCGATTCCCACAACTATTTTCTGAATTTTCGTGGCATCGGTAACCGTGATATCTCCGTCACCGTCACAATCGGCATTGCAAAGCTGTGTGTTGTCAAGCTGTTCAAGCTTAACTATATACTTCTGAACAGTGGTTGCGTCAATGACAGTAATATCTCCGTCAAGGTCAACATCGCCGTTCAAAATCTTATCATTTTTGAGTGCAACAGCTTTGATAACAAATGTACCGCCGAGCGTATCGTCTCTCTCGGTTTTGTACCAGTCGAGCAGTTCACATGTTGTGCCGTCATATTTAATGTAGCTGTTACCGTAAGATGAATCATTGAGAAAAGTCATTTTAGTTGCACTTGTAAGCCATTCGCCTACACCAAGCTGACTTGATTCCTCTGAATTTGTTTTGATTCTCACACCGACTGCACCTCTTCCGAGCGGTGCAACAAATCCGTTTGCATCAACAGACTGATAACCGCTGTATGCAACCTTGCCCGATGCAACAGACTTCCATTCGCTCTCATCATTTGAGGGAACACCGTCTCTTACGGGAATGTAGTAAATCTCATAATCCGCACCGTTGCTCTTTGTTTCAAAAAGCACCTTATCAAGTGTACGGCTGTTTTCGCCAAAATCAAAACAATTGATGAATGTAATGTCGTTGCTGTCAACATAATTAAAGCTGTATGTAGCACCGTAGCGTTCATCCTGCAACAATGTCATATCGTCGGTAATCTCCGTCACCTCGTCAATTGTGAAATTCGGGGAATACTTATCGCCGAAAATGTACTTATCCTCATATGAAAGCCAGAAATAACCGCCCATTGTGTTGTTGTCGCCCCAGCTGTTGCGCACAAGCCATGCTCCGTTGTTCTGCGGCAACACACCTGTTCCGTTAGAAAATCTGTACCTGCTGAGATTATCGTTCCAACCCACAATGCTGATTGTGTGACCGACATAGTCGCCGTCATATGACTGCGGCATAAAGTAGGTTGTGCCTGCATTGTTAAAGCACTTGTTTGATGTGGCATATGACGCCGTAACCGAGCCGTTGTCGATAATTGCCTGCTTGATTTCGTTTGAATCAGCGCCGTCAAGATAACGCAGTTTTGTTGTGCCGTATTTAGTCTTGTCGGCTGTCATATCATCGCCGTGAATATTTTTTGAAAAATCAATCTTACCGACATCGACAATCTCTGCACCGCCCTGCCATGAGGTGAGATAGCCGGGATAAATATTTGTAAATCCGCCGTCACGGTATTTCCTTTGCCAGCCCTTGCCGTTTGTCTGTGTTGTGGAACTTGCGTTTGCGTGGTCATGTGACATCTCGGTAACGGGATAGCCAAGCTTCAAAAGCTTTGTTTCAAAGCCCTCTGTGCCTGCAACCGCCCAGCAATCGTTATACTGCTGAGCCTTGATAGGTGTTACAAAGCCGAGATTTTTTGAGCTGAAATTACTCGGAAGTCCGTTTTCGTCAACAAGTGAATAGCCGATTGCGGAATATGCAGACGGAAAAGATGAATCCGAAGATTGTGCATTCTTTGTGACCGACTCAAATCCGTCATCAATTTCAGCCGCATTTACGCTTGCAATGCCGACCGAAATCATACACACCGCAGAAACCACTGCGGTAAATTTTTCAGCACATTTTTTGTTCATAAAATCACCTGTATATAATGTAAAGTTGTGTGTTTGTTTTAGAATTATAAGCTATCTCTTTTTTCTTTATGATAAAGGATTTAAATCTGAACAAATTCCGCTTTGCTTGCAAGGAGCGGAATTTGTGATAGATTGCAATCTACGCAGAGGAGCGTCAGCTCCTTAAAAAGTCAGTATCAACTGAATTTCGGGAGCATCTACTGCCTAAAAGCAGTAGATACCTGCGTTAAGATTATAACAAAACAAAATAGTCTTGTAAATAGAATACATAATATAAAATTGCACAATAATAACAATATACAAACAAATTTGCGAAACGGGGGATTATTTTGCAGTTCAGAACCGACCTTGCAATTGAGGCAAGAGAAATTGCAGGAGAAAACACAGGCGGTATTGAATTCAAAAAATACAGTGAAAACGGTCTTGAAATTTCACGGCTGATTGTAAAGAACCAAAAGGCAAGACAGGCACTCGGCAAGGAAATCGGCACATACATTACAATTGAGTTGCCGTCACTCACCGACAATTTTACCGAAACCGACAAACGGCTTGAAACCGTCGGCAATGAAATCAAACGGCTGTTGCCCGTAAACGGACTTGTGCTTGTTGCAGGACTCGGCAACATGGAAATCACTCCCGACTCACTCGGACCGAAAACAAGCCGACGAGTGCTTGCCACCCGTCACATAGGCGGAGAAATTGCCCGTTCAACGGGACTTGACCGACTTCGCCCCGTTGCCGTAATGCAGACGGGAGTCACGGGACAGACGGGCATTGAAACAGGCGAATACATTCTCAGCATTGTACGGCGGATAAGACCGACAGCCGTTGTTGCAATTGACGCACTCGCCTCACGCAGAACCGAAAGGCTCGGCTGTACACTTCAGATAAGCGACACGGGAATCTCACCCGGTGCGGGGGTGGGCAACCACCGAACCAAAATCACAAAGGAAACAATCGGAGTTCCTGTTATTGCAATCGGAGTGCCGACCGTTGTTGACGCACAAACGCTTGCGGTTGACATTCTCGGCAATGACTGCAACCGAAAAACGCAGAAAATGCTTATGCCGCAGGGCAGACAGCTTGTAGTCATTCCAAGAGAAATTGACCTGCTCACGGAAAGAGCCTCAAGGCTCATAGCCTTTGCACTCAACGGAGCATTGCAAAATGAATTTGATTTGCCCGACCTCATCTCGTTAATGTAAATCCACGCATATTTACACATATTCACCTACGGCACGGCATATATTTATTGCAGAAACCGATAGCCAACATATGTACGGATTGCAGGTGATTTTGTGAAAAGTGAAGGAACATCAAAAAAGAAACTGAAAAAAGCCTTAAAAACAAGCACAGCCGTTGTACTGTTGACAACGGCTGTTTTAAGCGTTATATACAGACTGCCTCTCTGCTTTGAATCACAGAATCCTGCGGCACTTGCCGCTGCCGCTTTTACTCTCACAAACGGAGAATACAAGCTTGAAAATTCAAAGACGGAAAAGCCGACAGCTTCCGACCAAAAGCCCACAGAATCAGCCGACACAGAACCCGTAGCCGAAAAAAATCACAAGCGTGACAAAAGCACCTATTACGATTCCTACGGCAACCATGACGGCGAGGACAAATACACGGTTGAGGAACGCACCATAGGCGACACGGGAACTCAGGTTGACAACTGCTTTGTCAAAAACAAAACGGGACTGTCGCTTGACTTTGACGGACTTCTTTCGGCAAAACTGCCGTTTTCAATTGACAAGGGCATAAACTCACCGCAGGTTCTTATCTACCACACCCACACAAGCGAGGCATATCTTGACGAAGATGTTGACTTTTTCTATGACAGCTTTTATTCACGCACAAACAACAACGATTTCAATGTTGTGGCAGTCGGAGATGCACTCACCGAACAGCTCAACAAGCGTGGAATAAAGACGGTTCATGACACGACAATTCACGATGAATCCTACAACGGTTCGTATGACCGAAGCGTTAACACAGTATATAAAAATCTTGAAAAATATCCCGATATCAAGGTTGTTATCGACCTGCACCGTGATGCAATCGGAACGGACGAAAACAAGGTTAAGCCCGTGTTTACATACAACGGCAAAAAGGGTGCGCAGATTATGATTCTTGCGGGTTGCGACACAGACGGTGAACGGGGTTTTGACTGCTGGGAGGAAAATTTAAACTTTGCCCTGAAAATTCAGGACAAAGCCGAAACCCTCTATCCCGATATGACCAGACCGCTGAATTTTGACTACTTTGCATACAATGAATATGTCTGCAACGGTTCGCTGTTAATAGAAGTCGGCACAGAATCAAATTCCATTGACGAGGCAACCTACTCAGGCAGTCTGTTAGGCAACGCAATTGCCGATGTGCTGTTGCAACAGTAGCGGCGGTCAGTGACCGCCATTTGTTTTGTGTGCAAACACAAAACAATTCGTAGGGGCGTTCATTGGACGCCCGCACGGCGAGCCGCCGTCCCCAATTCGTGCAGATAATTTGTAAATGTCAAAAAACATATTATGCCCGAGCGTAACATTGCAACCGTTCGCACAATTCCACATATAAAAAACAGTCGGGAAGACATTGTTTTGCATTTTGCAAACTGTCTTCCCGATCTTTATTATAATCTTTTCAATTTACTTACGATTTTTTCCACGCTGACGGGGCGAACAGCAACATCAACGGGAACAATTCGAGTCTGCCTGCTAACATATCGAAAATCAAAATAATTTTTGACAAAATACTGAATTCCGAATAGTTGCCGACAGGGCCAACCATTCCAAGACCCGGACCTGTGTTGTTGATATTTGCGGCAACAGCCGTGAAATTCGTCACAAAATCCGTCTGATCAAGCGAAAGCACAAGCCAGCTTAACGCAAAGATTCCGATGTACAGCACAAGGAAAATTGAAGTCGACCTCATAACGTTGTGGTCAATCGCCTTGCCGTCCATTTTAACGGTCTTAACATTTCTCGGATGAATGAGGAGTGAAAACTCCTTTCGTGTTTCCTTAAAGAGCAAAATAACTCTTGAAATCTTAAAACCGCCGCCTGTACTGCCTGCCATTGCACCGATAAATGTGATAATCATAATCACAGTTTTTGAAAATTCAGGCCAGTTATTGACATCCGTCAAACCAAAACCTGTTGTCGTGATAATTGACGAAACATAGAAAAAGCTCTGGTGAACCGCATCGTACGCACTCGGATAAAGTGACCTGATGTTAAACGCAATCAAGGCTGTTGACAGCACGATAATTCCGAAATAAACCCACAGCTCCTGAATGCGGAAAGCCTGCTTAAACTTCTTCGCAAGAATGAGGATATACACGGAAAAGTTAATTCCGAACAGCATCATAAATACAGCAATAACGGTTTGCAGATAATTGCTGTATGAAGCGATACCTGCGTTGGTAACACCGAAACCGCCCGTACCTGCCGTTGCAAAGCTTATGTTAAGTGCGTCAAAAACAGGCATTTTGCCTACAATCAGAAATATAAATTCAAGTGCAGTCAAGCCGAAATAAATTCCGTAGAGCAGCATTGCGTAATTTCTCATTTTCGGAACAGCCTTGCCCACAATCGGACCGGGGCTCTCGGCTTTCATAAGGAAAATATTCTGCTGACCGCCGAGCCTCGGGATAATCGCAAGCAAGAACACGATTACGCCCATACCGCCCAACCAATGGAGAAAGCTTCGCCACATAAGCATTCCGTGGCTCAATGCCTCAACATCGGTAAGTATAGTTGAACCTGTTGTTGTAAAGCCCGACACGGTTTCGTAAAAAGCGTCAATAAAACTCGGAATCTCACCGCTCAGCCAGAACGGAAAACATCCTACAAAAGACATAAGAATCCAGCTTAACGCAGTAGCCGCAAAGCCTGCCTTCTGATAAAGCACGGGATTTTTCGGCTTTTTTACTTTTACGGCAAGCAAGCCCAAAAGTGCCGACAAAGCACCTACTCCAAGAAAATAAAATCCCTCGTGTTCGCCGTATATAAATGAAGTAACGGTTGCAATCTGCATAGCCGCACCCTCGACAATAAGAACCCAGCCGAGGATATACACAATTAATCGTTTATTCATTACGCTCCCCTCAACGCTTTACAATATCTTCAAGCTTGCTAAGACCTTTTTGCATGGTAAGCACAATTACCGTGTCCTCAGGTTTAATCACATCCGTACCTTGCGGAAGAATAATTTTTCCGCCTCTGTTAATGCAGATAATCTGAAGATTAGCCTTCAGATTAAGGTTCATAATCGGAACATTCGTAACCCTTGATTCCGCATTAACCTTGAATTCAAGAGCCTCAACCTTGTCGTCGTTAAGGCGGTAAAGCGATTCAACATTGCTGTCGCCCGTATTCTGCATCGCTCTGATATATCTTGCAATATATTCGCCTGTAAGGCTCTTTGGATGAATAATACATTCAAAATTCTGATCATGCAAAAGCGGATCAAATGACGCATTATTTACCTTAGTAATCAATTTTGCCTTTGTAATGCCCTTTAGGTACATCGTTATGATAATATTTTCTTCGTCATAATCCATAAGAGCGGCAATGCCGTCAGCGTGTTCAACACCCTCCGAAAGCAACAGTGACTGATCCATGCAATCGCCCTGAATTATAACAGCCTCAGGCATAGCCTCCGAAAGGAAGTTGCAGCGTTCGGGATTTTTCTCGATAATTTTGACATTCGCACCGGATTTAATAAGCGTCTTTGCAAGGTAGAACGAAACCTTGCCGCCGCCGAGAAGGATAACATCCTTACTTCTGCCGATTGCAATACTGATACGCTTAAAGAATTTTGCGGCAATTTCGGGCTTTGCAACAACAGAAATTCTGTCACCGCCGTTAATAACAAAATCACCGTTAGGAATGAACATCTCATCCCCTCTCTCAACCGTACAGATTCTCACCTTACCTCTGAGGTTGTCAACTCTGTTCAAAGCAGTTCCGACAATTGACGAATTCTGCGGTACAGTTACCTTGATAAGCTCAACAACGCCCTTTGAGAACGAATCAATTTCAAGCGCACCCGAAAATCTTAACAGACGACTGATTTCATTAGCGGCGGTCTGTTCGGGATTGATTGCCATAGAAAGACCGAGATGCTCTTTGATTCTGTAAAGGTCGTTCGTGTATTCGGGATTACGCACTCTTGCAATTGTGTGGGTAACGCCTGCCGCCTTAGCCATAAGGCACGAATACAGATTGATTTCATCCCTTGCGGTTGCGGCAATAAGCAAATCAGCATACTCTGCGCCTGCCTCAATAAGCACATCATATGTTGCACCGTTTCCCTCTATGCCGAGAACATCAAGCGAATTTGCAAGTTTATCGACTGCACCGTGGTTAATATCGACTACGGATATTTCATGTCCCTCCAAATTAAGCTCCGACGCTATTGAAGAGCCAACCTTTCCGCATCCAACAATTATAATCCTCATAAATTTTCCTCTTAACCATTATTTAAAAACAAGGTGCGGACCACTGAAAAAATTCACCCGTCCGCATATCAAAGTCATAATACACCTATTTTATGCTAAAATCAATACCAAAATAGAAAGAATCCGACTATATACAAATTTAATTTATTGTGCAAAACAGAAGAGCCGAGGTTTGACACCACGAAGAGCCGAGGTTCTGTATAATCCCATAACCCGTTTTTATATGTTTATACATATAGTTTTTATACAATAAAAGCAGTGTATAGTCTGTAGGGGCGCTCATTGGGCGCCCGCCTTGATGAAATATTATGTTCGCAGAAATGTGTTTTGATACAACATAAATTGTGTATTCAATTTTGCACGCAATGCGTGCAATCGTGTGCAATGCACACGAACGGGAGAACACGGTTCTCCCCTACATTATTTTGGTAACTGTATCTCATTTATACAGTTTATTTTCATCATAAATTTTCTGTCATTACTTGGCGGGCGTCCAATGAACGCCCCTACTGGATTGTGCGAACAATTACAATACTACGCTCGACCATAATTTTCCATTTTCAATTTTCAATTTTATGCACGCTCGGGCATACTATATTTTTTGACATTACAAACTGTCTTCACGAATTGGGAACGGCGGCTCGCCGTGCGGGCGGATAATGATTTACATACGGACAAAAATTTTAACATAACAAAAATTGCATCAGAGCCTTTCTCGGGCATCTGATGCAATCTCTTTATCTAACTATCTTCTCGAATAGACAGCGGTGGCACACCGCCGACCTTAATTTTACATTTTCAATTTTCCATTTTCAATTCAGAACAAAAATTACTTATTTTTGTTCTGAATGTATTCGTCAATAGCGGCTGCGGCTGTTTTGCCTGCACCCATTGCGAGGATAACCGTTGCAGCGCCTGTTACAGCGTCACCGCCTGCATATACGCCCTCACGGGATGTAAGACCGTTTTCGTCAGCGATGATACCGCCCCACTTCTGAGTGTCAAGTCCCTTTGTTGTAGCCTTGATAAGCGGGTTAGGTGATGTACCGATTGAAATAACAACAGCGTCAACATCAAGAACGAACTCACTGCCGGGGATTTCAACAGGTCTTCTTCTGCCGCTTGCGTCAGGCTCGCCGAGTTCCATCTTAATGCACTTCATACCCGTTACGAACTCATCTTCGTTGCCGAGAATTTCAACAGGGTTATTGAGGAGCTTGAAGATAATTCCCTCTTCCTTTGCATGCTCAACCTCTTCCTTACGGGCAGGAAGCTCTTCTTCGCTTCTTCTGTAAACAATATAAACCTCTTCCGCACCAAGACGCTTTGCACAACGAGCGGCATCCATTGCAACATTACCGCCGCCGACAACTGCAACCTTCTTTGCGTGCATAATCGGAGTTGTGCTGTCATCCTTATAAGCCTTCATAAGGTTTGTTCTTGTGAGGAACTCATTTGCCGAGTAAACACCGCAAAGGTTCTCACCGGGGATATTCATAAATCTCGGAAGACCTGCGCCCGAACCGATAAATACTGACTCAAAGCCGTAATCGTCCATAAGTTCGTCAATTGAGAGAACTCTGCCGATAACCATATTTGTTTCAACCTTAACACCGAGCTCTTTGAGTGTGTCAACTTCCTTCTGAACGATTGACTTGGGAAGTCTGAACTCAGGGATACCGTAAACGAGAACACCGCCTGCAAGGTGGAGAGCCTCAAATACTGTTACATCGTAACCCTTCTTTGCAAGGTCGCCTGCACAGGTAAGACCTGCAGGACCTGAACCGACGATAGCAACCTTGTGACCGTTTGACTCAGGCTTATTTACCTTAACATCTGTCTGAGCGTTGTGCCAGTCGGCAACAAATCTCTCAAGTCTGCCGATTCCGACAGGCTCAGTCTTGATGCCTCTTACGCACTTTGACTCACACTGTGACTCCTGCGGACAAACACGACCGCAAACAGCAGGAAGTGAGCTTGACTGCGAAATTACATCATAAGCGCCTGCAAAGTTGCCCTGAGCAACCTCTTTGATAAAATCAGGGATTGCAATATGTACGGGACAGCCGTTTACGCAAGGTCTGTGCTTACAATTCAGGCAACGCTGTGCCTCCTCAATTGCAACCTCTTCCGTGTAGCCTGTTGCTACCTCAAGAAAGTTTTTATTTCTTACATTAGGATCCTGTGATGGCATAGGAGCCTTTTTTGGTGACATATTTGGCATGATTACTCAACCTCCTTCTTAAACAGATTACATGTTTCCTCGTGTGCATGACGCTCAAACGGCTTGTACATTGCGCCACGCTTCATAGCCTCGTCAAAATCAACCTTAAAGCCGTCAAAGTCGGGGCCGTCAACACAGGCAAACTTTGTCTGTCCGTCAACTGTAAGACGACAGCCGCCGCACATACCTGTGCCGTCAATCATAATCGGGTTCATGGAAACTGTTGTGGGAATATTGTAAGGCTTTGTTGTTTTAACAACAAACTTCATCATGATAAGCGGACCGATTGTAATAACGAGGTCATAGTTCTCGCCTGCCTTAATCATCTCTTCGAGAGGAGCTGTAACAACGCCCTTTTGACCGTATGAACCGTCATCTGTCATAAGAATGAACTTGTCTGAGCAAGCCTTGAATTCATCTTCAAGAATAACAAGATCCTTGTTTCTGAAGCCGACAATTGAGTGAACCTCACAGCCGATTTCGTGGAGCTTTTCGGCAACAGGAAGTGCAATTGCACAGCCAACGCCGCCGCCTACAACGCAAACCTTTTTAAGACCGTCTGTATGTGTGGGAACACCGAGAGGGCCTACAAAATCGTGAATATAATCGCCTTCGTTAAGGTGATTGAGCTTTTCTGTTGTTGCACCGACAATCTGGAAGATAATACGAACTGTGCCGGCCTCTCTGTCATAGCCTGCAACCGTAAGCGGAATACGCTCACCGTTCTCGTCAACACGGAGAATGATGAACTGTCCCGGCTCTGCCTTTTTGGCAATAAGCGGAGCGTCAATTTCCATAAGTGTAACAGTTGGATTCAGAGATTTTTTCTTAACTATCTTGTACATTTTTCTCTTTTCCTTTCGCAATTGAATTCACATCAGTAGCGGCGAACAGTGTTCGCCAATCATTTCAAGTGCAAACTTGAAATGACTGAAATAACAATATGAAAAGTCTGAATTATCAGACCTTTCCGTCCGAGCATATCGAACCTTTTCCTATAAAATAAAAATCGGAATATGTCTAATGTATTCCGAACACCTTGTCGAATTAATTTTAGCACAATTATATCTGCGTTTCAAGTGAATTTTGATGATTTTTACATATAATCCTTTCCATTTCACCAAACAAACAGCCGATTCTGCCGTTATTTTTTTCACAATCCCCCAAAAAGCACAATTCAATCAATTTTTTGAACCTAAGAATAATTTTTGCACATATGAAAACCCTAAAAAAAGAATACAAATGAAAGGGACGGTCATATGTCGGGAAACAAAAGAAAGGTTGTACTTGTGGGAACGGGAATGGTCGGAATGAGCTTTGCCTATGCGGCACTCAATCAAAATGTGTGCGATGAACTCATAATGATTGACCTCAACGAAAAGCGTGCCGAGGGTGAGGCAATGGATTTGAACCACGGACTTGCGTTTTCACATTCAAGCATGAAAATCCGCTGCGGAGGGTACGGTGAATGTGCCGACGCCGACATTGTTGTAATCTGCGCAGGTGCAAATCAAAAGCCTACCGAAAGCAGACTTCAGCTTTTGCAGAAAAACGCAGTTGTATTTTCTTCAATTGTGCCAAAGGTTGTGCAAAGCGGTTTTGAGGGAATTTTCCTTGTTGCGACAAACCCCGTTGACATTATGACACGGGTGACCTATGAACTTTCGGGATTCAATGCGTCAAAAATTATCGGCACGGGAACTACCCTTGACACGGCACGGCTCAGATATCTTCTCGGCGAATATTTTGAGGTTGATCCACGCAACATTCACGCATATGTAATAGGCGAACACGGTGACAGCGAATTTGTTCCGTGGAGTCAGGCACTCCTTGCCGCCAAACCGCTAAAGGATGTCATGCGTGATAACCCAAAATCGTACTATATGGAGGAGCTTGAGCAGATAAGCGATGATGTGCGTTGTGCCGCCCACAAAATCATTGAGGCAAAGGGCGCAACCTACTACGGCATTGGTATGTCAATCGTTCGTATCGTCCGTGCAATTCTTCAAGATGAAAACAGCGTTCTGACAGTATCGGTTCGTCTGCGTGGTGAATACGGCGGCAAGAAAGATGTGTTCATCGGCAACCCGTGCATAGTAAGCGCAAATGGTGCAAAACGCATTCTGGAACTTAAATTAACCGAACAGGAATTGCAAAAGTTAGATAACTCCTGCACAATTCTGAATGACAACTTTAAGAAATTGAAAATTGAAAATTAACGGCGAGCTTCTGTTCCCCGTTCGTGAAGACAGTATGATATTAAAAAGCCATATTATTCCCGAGCGCAACATTGCAATATATTGTACCATTCTGTGTAGGGGCGTTCATCGGACGCCCGCTTTAATGAAACTTTATGTTTAATAAAAATATTTTGATTTGATGAAAGCCGTTTATTGTCTGTAGAGGCGAACCTCGTTCGCCAATCGCAACGATTGCAAAATCGGTGCGACCTAACACAACACATTGTTTCTCAACATATCATTTTATATAACAAAAAATTATGCGTATGTTCGTTTTGGTTTTACAACCAAAACGATTGGCGAACACGGTTCGCCGCTACATTATTTCGGTAACTGTATCTCATTCATACAGCTTATTTTCATCATAAATTTTCTGCCGTTACTTAGCGGGCGGATAATATCCGCCCCTACGAAACAGCAACTACTTTCCGTTTATAATCCGTCAGAACGGCAAAAGCCCCAAATCTTCAAGCAAAATCTTGAGTCCAAGCAAAATCAGGCTGCAAATTCGGAAAGAAACAGCGACGGTGACGGCAGAATAGAAGTTATTTTGGCAACAAACAACAAGCGAGAATATTACATTGTATGTGAGGGTGATGTTGTTTTCTCAGTTGATGAGCCTGCCGCCTCCAACATGCATTTTGTCGGATATATTAAAGATATTTACAGAAAAGTCAGTCAAATTAAAAATTAGCAACTAAATAATAAAACAAACGGACAACAGTTTTTGCACAAAGCATTCCTGTTGCCCGTTTTTTTAATTTGCCACAATAAAATTCTTGAGATTAAAGATTAATATATTATAAAACAAAGCCTTAACCTACGGCAATAGTTTTATTAATCGTATCATAAATTCCATCGCTATATCCATAATACTTCTTATTTGAAAATTCCTCATTATCTGAGCTGTAAACAGTATCATTTTTAAACACACTGTAATACTCGTATTTGCCATATTTAAAAAACATTAAATCTATTGGAACATCATCTTCGCTTAAATCAGTTGAATTTTCAGCAAAACTTTCATTTTTAGTTTTGGTTATGAAATCATATAGAGTTTCGACACGGTCATCAACCATAACGAAATTATGCCCCCCGGCAATTGATGCCGTACAAGTAAATCTATCTTCTGCCTTTGTGGCTTTTTCTGTAACATTTTCTGTGACAACAGCAGTAGTCTGAATTTGTGTTGTTGACTCATTTTGTGAAGTCGTATTATCTTGGCAACCAAACATTGCCAAACAAGCAGTACAAGCAAGTGCAATCAGTATAATTTTCTTCATATTAATTTTCCTTTTAATTTATATTTGACATCAATACAGCTATCATTTATAGCATTATAACATAGAAATAATATTTTCACAACCAAAATTAGATTGTTTCAAAATATTATCCGCCCACTTTGATAAAACCTTATGTCTATTCACATAGCTTTTTATACAATAAAAGTAGTGTATAATCTGTAGGGCGAACCGTGTTCGCCCGCATAATAAAACATTATGTCCATACACATATGTTTTGATATAACATATGTGTATTCAATTTTGCACGCATTGCGTGCAATCATGTGCTTTGCACATGGGCGGGCGACCGATGATCGCCCCTACATTTAAGCAACGACTTTTATATAAAAAATCGCATCAGAGCTTTTTCGGGCATCTGATGCGATTTCTATATTATACTATCTTCTCGAATTGGTAACGGCGGCTCGCCGTCAACTTTCAATTTGAAATTCGTCAGAACGGCAAAAGCCCTAAATCTTCAAGCAAAATCTTGAGTCCAAGCAAAATCAATACTGCACCGCCTAAAAATTCTGCTTTTGACTTATACTTTGCACCGAATACATTGCCTATTTTGATGCCGAGAGCCGAAAGTATGAATGTTGTTGTGCCGATGATTGCGATCGCAGGCACGATATCAACATCAATACACGCAAACGAAACGCCTACCGCAAGTGCGTCAATACTTGTTGCAACGGCAAGGGGCAGCATTGTCTTGACCGAAAACGAATCGTCAAGCTGTTCTTCCTCACCGAAAGCTTCTCTTATCATATTTGCACCGATAAGTGCAAGCAGGATGAAAGCAATCCAATGGTCAATGCTTGTGATGAGCCACTCAAACTGCTTTCCGAGAAGATAACCGATAAGCGGCATAAGCGCCTGAAATCCGCCAAACCACAATCCGACAGTAATTGCGTGTTTAGGTCTTAACTTACGCACGGAAAGCCCCTTGCAAATTGAAACCGCAAATGCATCCATAGACAAGCCGATGCCGAACAGCAGTAATTCCACAAAACTCATAATATTATCCTCCGTTATATTTTAGTCGGCGGTGAAAGGAAACAGAACACCGTTTGCCGACCGTTTTTAATCAAAGTGATATTCAGCTGTTTCAATCAGTTTGAAATGGCTCTTTTTAAATTCAATAATTCCTGCTTTTTTCAGTTCACCGAGTGCCCTTGAAAGTGATGCTCTGTCAACCGCAAGATAGTTTGCAAGCTCGTCACGGGAAAACGGCAGGTCAACCTCACAGCTATGCTCACGCTTGCAATAGATTTGAAGAAGGTGCATAAATTTGCCCTTGATACTTCGCTTTGAAAGACAGGCAAGGTGTTCCGAAATCTGCAAAAATACCTGTCTTTGTGACGCAAGCATATTGACGAGGATTTTCTGCTGAATCGAAGCAAGCGAATCCTCGGTTATAAACATCGACTCCGGCGGAATGAAAAGAATTTCGCAGTCCTCTCCTGCCATAATCTCAACAAGCGTATTGTAGTAGTCAAACATTGCATAAAGCGTTCCGCTTGACTCACCGCTGCGAATTGTTTTGAGCAGACTTTTGTTGCCGCTGTAGTCCACAGAATAAAGGTATGCAGTTCCCGAAAACACAAGCCCCGTCATATGGCTGAACTTGTTTTCAACCCTTGCCGTTCCGCCACGGTTCAGCGACAGATAGTACGGCTTTGCATATTGTATGAACATAAAAATTTCGTGATCCGTCAATCCCGAAAACAACAGCTGATCCCTCAGCTTTGGCAAATGATCACGAGTAAAAACTTCTACATATTTTCTCATTTTATATCACGGCGTGCTGCCGTCCCCCTTCGTTCAGACGGTTTGCAACGGAAAAAGCCGTAATTTGCACATCAGCACGCAATTCCGCCCTCTTAATCGTTACGGAGCAAACCGTTTTCTTCTCTTCTGTTTAAGTCAATTCGTTCAAATTATTCAAATTAGATTATATCACAAAGCATTGCAATTGCAACCGTTTTTCCCTTGTGGCGGGAAATAAAAAAATTTTTTAAATTATTTTCTGAAAATTGCATAAAACAATGCATTTTTTCGTGTTTTTGCCTCTTTAAGTGGAGGTGTAACAATGATTATCTATGACAAACGAAAACCAAAAACTTTTGACGGTGCAAACTGCGTCGGCATCACGGGTGAAAATCTTGCCGAAACACAGGAATTTTTAATTCGGGGAATGTGCGACATTACGGTTGACTACACCATTCATCTGCGTTTTGCCGACGGCAGTGTAAATTCGGTAATTCCCGACAGCACCGCAATTGATGAAACAGGCACAAAACTTGTGTGGAAGGTCAGGAAAAACGACATTTTCATGCACGGCTATTTTGAACTTCAGCTTGAAGGCAGAGGCGAAAACGGCTATGTTTTCCAAACTCAGATCGTCACGCTTTATGCAGACGAGAGTATTCCGATTGAGGACAAAGAGTACCTTAATCCGAACTCAGAAACGCTGAAGCTTCGTGAAGAAACGAAAAATCTTCTTGACGAAACAAAGCTTTGTCGGACTGAAATTGACAAAACCAAAAAGTTAATTGAACAATCCGACATTACAAAAAAGGAGGACAACTCAAACAAGGTAAGTGATTCTTCTCAGATTACCGACTATACTCGAAATTATCCGAGTATCAAGTATCTTACCGATAACTACTGGGATAGCGGCGACAGCTACTCGTCGAATGAGGTTGACATTCTGCTTAACGCAAAAGCTGACAACAAAACCATTAATGAAAGATTGGTCCGTATGAATATGAGCATCGGCTCAAAATACGATTCGTCAAATATCGAACTTGGTACAGCTACTCTTACTCCGTACTCTA
>OGCZ01000568.1_pt1 | contig 15864 bp, 7 predicted proteins | sample 1570211 | NCBI WGS metagenome assembly OGCZ01 (sample SAMEA2582158, study PRJEB24529) | metagenome | biome: Human gut stool | place: China | collected 2011 | reverse complement strand
TTGGCTGCACAATGCGTGATGCAATCGTTGCATCTTCTGTCTGTACAGTCACATGATTATTCTGCTCAAACCCAAATGAATCCAGCAAATCTAAAATGCGCTTGATGTTCGCAAGATGCCATGCACGCGCTGATACCTGCTCATTTTTACCTTGATTTTTTTGTGCCTGGTCATTCTTAAACTGCTGCTTATTAAATTCACACAGCCATTCATTTAGACAATTTTCATAATCCTGTGCTCTAAATTGATACGCCTTCAAAACTTGCTCTATCTGGTTTTGCAAATGTGCATAGCTCTTACGAATCTCCTTCATAAAATAGCCAGAAATATTAAAACTGCCCATCGCCAGAAAAATAATGATAACAGCCATAGCGCAAAGACCTGCATACACAGACTGTACGCCTTCACCCTTATGGACTGGAAAATAGACACCTGCAGCAAATGCCATGCAGCCGCACAGATACAAAAATGATGGCAAGAATCCTGTAAGCTTTGCGCAGTGCACAAGAAACTGCATATCTTGCTTCCATTTTGTGATCATTTCCTTTGCAGATGCTTCTGTCTTTTGCTTCTGTATTTTTTTTATTTGAATAGATGCTTCGCTTAGCTTATTTACTGATGATACTGATTCAAAACCAATTGAAGCAGACTGCTCTATCTCCCGATAAAGTGTCTTCGCTGCCGCCTTTTGATATGCCACAAGCTCATCCTCTAAACCATCTGTTGTCTTAAAAAGAATATCAGAGGCCTGCTCTATACGCTCCTTCATCTCACTTTTCTTTCCTTCTTTTAAAGAAAGCTCACAGATGTCAAGCTGCATCTTTACATTTTTTAAATGCTCCTGATATTCCTGCGGTGCACTTGGAACCATCAAAGGTTCTATACGAATCCTTTGTTCCTGCTCAAAAGATGTTTCTTGGTCATTTGATGCATATAAGTCTGCATGCTCTGCCTGAATTTCACGTATGATCTGCTGACGTTTTTTTCTAAGCTGATATCGGTATCCATCCAGAACATCCAAAAAGTGTTCCTGCAATTGTTTGGCTGCACGAGGATCTCCATGTGTCAAATAACGCTGTATGCTTTCTTGTGTGATTTCTTTTTGCATACACAAAAGCTCCACAAGCCCAAACATAGCAAGTGTACTCGCCTGGCTGCTATTTGCTGCAACCGGCCAATAAATAACTTCACATACACGCCCTATCTGACTTCCTTCGATTACACTTCTAAGACGATGGCTTATATATTCGCCATAATTGTCATCTGATATTTCATCTGGCGAATCTATATTATCAATCTGTGGAAGTTCCTCCTCTGGCATTCTCATTTTCTCGTCAAGCAACTTTTCTTCCTCTATTACAGAAAGAATCCTTCTTTGAAGCCATGTCTGTGAAGATTCCCTCTTTGCGTTAAGCACTGCAACATTAAGCGCCTGAAAAAGAGTATTCTCCCACTCCTTAGGAGTAAGCACTGATGGCAGTCCAAAGCTGTCTACCATGACATATGAATTTTTCTCACCAGACATATCTTCATGATCACTCTGATCATTTTGTATCGCCTCACACGCAGCCTGCAGACTTACTAAAAAGGATCTAAGACCTTCCTGTTCCTCCTCCCAGCTGCTTATCTGCTGTGCACTTCCAAAATATTCCTGCTCAGACTGAAAAACAATTTTTATTTTTCTTGTATACGATGAAGTCAGTACAGATGTCATACCAGACTGCTCAAGTGCTCTTGCTGTGAGTGTCTTTGCATATAGTGTTGTGTCATGCCATATAAGCTGAGCATTCATCTGATGTCTTGATGCTCTTTTATGTTTTCTTACACATACGATGACCTGATAATCATTATCTTCAAACTCGCGGCGGTTTATATGCGCTGCAATTTGTGAAAACACATCTGTCAGTGACTCAAATGTCCATTTTGCCTCAAACAGCTCTATCTTTTGCTTTGCTGCAGGCTCATAGAAAAAAATACCATAATTTTCCTGATGAATACACGCTTCCACATTCACCACATACAGCATTTTTTCACCCCCTTACTATAGCGCTGCCTTTGTTTAGGCAAGATCATCATAATCATCTGTAAAAATTTTCTCACCTGGCTCATCTTTTGCGACTGCAACTTCTGCATCCGGATCATCAGTATCATAAAGGACTTTGCTTAATCCTGCATTTGAATCTGCCATGTCATCTTCTTCATAAAACTCAAGGAAAACTGACAATAAATGTTCCTCTCTGTAGGTAAGCTTTTCCTGTTTACTTCTTTGATAAAGCTTTGAGAAGGTTGCAATAGCATTTCTTATATTTCGGCATGCGTATATTACCTTGACCTCGTCTTTATCAAACATATACTCACAATATTCACGAATAAACTGTGCCAATCCCTCTAGCAGATGATTAAACTGTACACTTTCCATGCTTCTTGACATCTTTTCAAAAATATCAAGCATGTTTTCATCGTCTGGTTCCTTCTCCTGCTGAATCATATCAGCAATTATTGGCTGCGTGTAAATTTCCTGCTCTAGCTGATCTTGTATGCTTTGAGCCTTTATACGATGCAAATGATTTTTTCCATAATACAAAAGTGTATATTTCATATCCCTGTTAAATTTCATTGCTTCATACAAATCTGCATAGGAGCTTGCAATAGGCACTCCGGCTGCCTTGACGCGGATCGTATCCATACCACGAAGAAACCACCATGATATTTTCCCCTTAGTATTTTTCAAACGCACACAGCAAGGCTTTTCAAGTGTTAGTGCATAGAAAAAGGCTCGCATGTTATTTTTTTCATCCACAATTCGCTGTGCTGGATAAATACTTGGAAGAAATCCCTCCTCGCACCAATATTTATTTAAATGAGGATTGATTACAGTAATGATCTCTGACTCTCTTGACGTACCTGGCAGCTGACCAATACGATTGATTCGCTGCTCATAGTAGCGATGTGCCTCTCCTGCCCGTTTGAATTTATCAAGATTCTCAATAAGCAAGTTGTATCGTGCCTTATAGCAAATCAATTCATTCTGGCAAAAATTATCATGGATCAGCACAGTAACTGCATGACCCTGTGGTGTTGTGCGTTCTTTTAAATAACGTGCTGCTGTTGCCTCGACAGATGGTGTATTATCCATTCTAACAGCATTATCAGGATGCATTGCAAGATAGACAGACATAGTTGTCGCACCAACTGTATTGCATATGCCGATCCAAGGCTGCGCCATTGTCATGGCAGCTGATACCTTACTTTTAATCCATGCATCCAGCATTGCATCATAACGAGCACGATCATGCTCACGCACAATGCCAAGCTCTGTCTGCATCTCAAGTGCAAATGCATCATATATACTTATTTCCACTACAGAAGAAGCCTGCTCACGCGTTTTTTGCTGCATCACCTCTGCAACTGCCTTATTAAATATCGTCCTCATGCGGTTATTATAAGCCATATCCTCTCTGCGGCGGTCTTCCATGTTGTTTTTCTTTAATTCCAGCTCCATCTCTCCGTAAATATTTCGAAGAATCATTCTTGCCGACTCCTGCGGAAGCTCGGACCCTGTATTCTGACACATAAGAGCAAATCTTTCATATAATGCTCCCAGGCACGATTCACTGCAACAAATATATTGTTCTCCTACAGATGACTGCTTTCCCATCGTTTTAAGCTCACGAATCTGTCTTCTAAGATCCTCCGTAGAACTTTCTAATACATTGAAAAAACGTTTGTACAGATCACACAGCTTTTCAAGACGTTTTTGCAGCGTCTCATAAACATTTGCGCGCAGCTGTGCCGACAAATATGCAGTCAAATTTGCAGCTGTTCTTCCAGATGCATCCTCATACACCTCAAGTACCTGACGCATTTGTTTGCGATTCATCCTTTTTCCAAGAATAGCTTCTATCGGCAGCCCTGGATTTTTGCCGCTTATATCATAATCTGCCGTGCTGATCAGATCAAGTTCAAGTCCAAAGCAATCCTCATTTGCCTCTCTTGCCCGTGCTGCAGTCTGCTCTAAAATCGCATACAAAAGATAACGAGCCGCAATCGGATGCACACGTCCAAGAATCTGAGAAATACAGCTGTCACGGTCACTCATCTGAATCATTGCGCTAAGCGTTGCCGGAATCATTTGGTTTGGAAGTGAATATTTCGTGTCATCAATAACCTTCATGACAGCAGCCCTATAATTTCTAATTGACTGCTTATTTGTTGCTACTCCCTGTCTCGCTGCTTCTGGTGACTGAATCCATTGATCAATAGAAATATCCATACAGGATTCTCCAAGGCGCTGCAGACTTTCCTTTGAAGTCGCATCCTCTATCAACTCCTCAATCTGCTCCAAAAAACGGTCTGCAAGTGAAAAATCTGTTCCATCATCACTCTGCATGAAAACCTGAGCATATAAGGATGCCATGCTTGCATGTTCTCCTGATGTCTCCTCCAAAAAAATCTCCTGATAACGCTCGATAATTCCAGGTAGCTGAATACGCGGATTCATTGCCTGTTCTTCCCTTGCAAGAATAAGTTCCTCTTCAAATCGCTTATCAATGCGCATCCAATAAGAATCAACAAGCTCTGTGATCCATCTCATTGAGCAATACTGCATTATCTGCTCACTAGGATAAATAATCTTGCAAAGACCCGCACTTCCATAGCGAGCCATGCCATTACTTCCAATCGTGGAAAGAATAAAGTTATCCTCAACAGACAGCGCATTTTCTCCTACGTCTGTAAGCAGATGCACATACGCCATAGACGCGATCATTCGCTCTACCTCTGCCAACTGCTTTTGTCCAATCGTGCCGCCATTAAAGCTGCTGTCAAATAAAAACAGATGATCATATGGAATAGTTCCGTTTCGCTTTAGATATTCTTCCTGTACCTCCTCTGGTATTTCTTCATCCAATACAGCCACGCCCTTTGACGAAAGATCCTTTGCAATTGCCTGATACATCTGGCGCGACTCCATCACCTCTGCCTCAAGATCCTCATTTTCTCCGTAATCATAATATTCCATGCGAAGAAGTGACGATGAAGCATCACGTCTCTGCAATAAATAAAACGCATTTAATTCTTTTAGGCAGGCATATGCATTAACATATACAGCCTGACGATTTAAATCTCCCGGCTGAATAGGAGCCATAATATCAGGTCCCAAAAACATGCCTCTAACCATCACATTTGGAATTGCAAGCACCTTTTGGATGATTTTTTTAACATAAAATGGGATCTGGATAAACATGCCTGCTCCTGTACCGCCGCATATCGATCCGACAACCATCGTCATGATATTTTCCTTTAATCCACTTCCCGTGACAGCTGCAATTTTTCTGACTGCCTCTTCAATCGGACGAAACTTTCCTTCTTCCTCAGCAGCTAGTGCTGCGAGTCTAGATATTGCTCTAATCTGTCCAGCGCCCTCAAGCATTCCTCTGTTATTCAAAAAAATGTTATTCGGAAACCAACTCATATACTGAGGATGATCCTTCAAATATTGACGAACCAGACGCTCATCGCTGATCTGAATTGTCTCTATTCCCTGCTCACGCAGCTTTCGAAGATCCTTTACATTTGTGTCAATCGCAAGAATCGCCACCTTATCGCGCCTTGGTGAATCCTTTGCTAACATTTTATCTATCTGTGCCACAATGCGTCCTCCGACACCGCCCATACCAATCAGCAATATCGGTGCACCCTGACTTTTTTCAAAAAGCTCTCTTCCCATCTGCTCATATGCATCCATACCAATACCCATACCTTTCTGCTTACCCTGTAATACGGTATCCAGTCAGCGCCTGCGCATTTTTATCTGGTGCCACATAAAGTTCCATGCCGCGCACCATGCGCACATCACGCTTTGCCGGTTCCATCATACGAAGCAAACGTTTCATGTTTCCTGCACTTCTTCCCATAAACCGAACCTTACCTGAATATACAACACGTCCTCTCACACAATCCTTATCTAGTACGATTTTTCGACCTGGCGCTGCAATAAATACAAGATCACCTACACGCATGCGACATGCACGATATGGAATCAATCCGATGCGACGCTTCATAACCTTGATGCGCGGTGATTCCTGAATTGCACTTCCAAACTTTGTATATACCACAATCTCCATGATCTGATTGTTGAATTTAGGCTGACGAATCCACCCTATGATACACCAGAGAAGAAAAAGTGAGAATAAGACAAAACCAATCGGTATCCAATAAAGAAAACTTCTTTCCTCTATTGTAAAGACTGCCGTACACGATGCCTCCTCAGAGAGTGTCAGTGCCACTTCTCCAGTTCCATAAAACCAGCTTAGGCCTTTCGGCTGGTATACACATGTTCCATCATCTTCAATATACCACCGTCCAGAAATGCCATTTCTTTTTTCGCCTGTTTTCCATATAAAAAATGAGCTGTCTGTCATCTTAACAGCTAGCGCAGGCTTTGTCTTTAGTGCATCAATTGCTGCCCTATCAAGTGCCTCTGCATCAGCTGTAATCTTAAACTTTATTGGCTCCATTTGCCCAAGAGATGTCTGAGCTGCATGAGCATCCTGTCCACCAATCTGTATAATCTGATAATGTATTCTTGGAATCACATCAATAACTGCCTGACCTGATGCCTCTAATTCTTCATTTTCTACATAAACCGTAAGTGTGCCAGTACTGTCTGTTTCACCCTTTGGCTTAAAAATCCACTCACCACTATCCTCATCCTGGTACCACTCATACTCCACCTCTGCACCAGTTAATACCGGTGTAGAAAGCGGGTAATTCTTTGCTTCATCAGCACTCATTTTCACGCCATCTGCTGTAAGGTAAAAACGAATTTCTTCGCAGGAATCTAACTCATTCTGACGCACAGATACATCAGCTGCATCTGATTCTACACGATATACAACTTTTGACTTTGTCGTAAAACGCTCATCTGCCGTCTTTGGCAAAAATCCTGGCATCTGAATTTGTCCGCTTATGCGCCCCTCACCAAGCTGTAAAGTGATCGGCAGCTCACCTGTATCAGAACGTGCAGCCTCATTTCCATCTACTTCGTAGACAAGTGTATTGGCAGTTCCTTCCTCCAAAAATGAACTATCAATCACCGTATCGGTTCCGCTCTCAACAGCCTGCGCCGTGATCGTCACTGTCTCACCCTCTGGAATTTCTGCTAATTTTTCTGCCGAAACTGTCTCCCCATTATATTGTACAGCCAGACGGCACTCTACAGCCGGCTCAACCATAATATTCAGGCTGCCCGGATCAACTCCTGCTGTAAACTGCACCTGATATGTACCTGCAGGCATATTCGCACCACCTGCATCAGTCACGATTGCATTTCCAAAAAGTGATGGATCGGCATTGTATCCATCTGGTGCAAGAGTCACGTTTCGTCTTATTTCATAGTTTTCGCCATTTGGTCCAGTGACAGAAGATACTGCTGCCTCTCTTCCCTGCGATAAAAAGGATACACTCTTTAATGGAAGTTCGCTAGTAAAACTGACAAGCGTATCATAAACAGAAATCTCTGAAGCATCAAGACGATAGCGGCCTGAAATAGTATCAGCTAACGCTCCTATTGCATGAATCATACTCTGGCCATCTGACGCCGTCTGCGCATGAAAGTTAAGATCTGGCCTATCAGTAAGCGCCACTGCCTCTGCACCAATTGCCAGATAATATGTATTCATATGTGTCTGGTTTGGCATCAAGGTTCCATAAAAGGATTCAAACTGTCCCTGCACAGTCCCAGTGTCAATCGTAATCTGATTTGTCGCATCGTCCATAAAACCACCATCTGACAATACAATCAGATAATATTGTGTGGAAGAATCAGTATCTTCATGAGATACTAATTCATTATATCCCATCTGCACTGCACCAAACGGTGTTCCTGCACCCTGCCACGGATTATTTCTCACCTGATCGGCACCTGATTGCGGATTTGTCAGGTCAATATCTTTTGCAATCGCTGACGGATCAAAATTTCCCGGTTGCGCCGCCAGCTGTCTTGCAGCATCACTCATATAAATTAAATGAAGTTCATCCTCTTCATTTAAAAGCGCAATAAATGCCTGAATCGCATAATTAGCATTCGAGTAGCGATTCTCATTTGCCATACTAAAGGAATCATCAAAAACAATAGTCACGATCTTTCTTCCTGATGACTCGCTTGCATAGCCAATCGTATTCTGTAAAGGAAAAACTCCTGCTGTCATAAGCGACAACAGGAGCACAAAAAGTATAATTTGTTTTTTCATCCGGCCTCCCCATGCGCATCACATTTGACTGCACTGTTTTGCATCTTTCGACACAGCTTTTTCTTTTACTATAGCACAGCGATGTGTCAAACACAAGGAAGTGATTCTTACGGTTTTTTTAATTTTTTGCGAAGATTACACTTAAAAAATGTTTTATTTTAAATATGAAACAGTCCAGGTTCCAGAGCCAATCTCTGCACAGAAAAGTCCATCCGCTCCTTGTTTCATGCAAAAATCACCACTTGGATCGTGCGCTTCTTTTTCAAGTATCAATTGTGCAGTTGTGTTACAAAAAAGCTTGACCAGTACACTTCCTCACTTATTTAAAACTGAACTGACTGCATTCTTCCAGCCTGAGTACTTTTCTTTTCTTATATTCTCTTCCATGCAAGGTTTATATGATGTGCGCTGTAGCTTTGTAAAAATTTCTTCTCCCCACAGGCCAAGACGATATCCTGCCGCATAGGCAGGTCCAATAGCTGAAAGCTCCTCTGCGTTTGGTACAAGAACACTAGCACCCAAAATATCACTTTGAAACTGCATCAAATAGGAATTTCTTGTTGGACCACCATCCACACAAAGCTGCTTTACACTAATCCCAGCATCCTCTGACATTGCATTTACAATATCTGTAATTTGATATGCAATACATTCCAGTGCTGCCCGCACAAACTCCGCTTTTTTAGTAGTTCTGCTCATTCCAACAATAGAAGCCTTTGCCTCGCTGTCCCAATATGGTGCACCCAGTCCGCTAAATGCCGGAACCAGATATAGCTTATCTTCCTTTATAGCACGTCTTGCCAGATCTTCTGTCTCTGACGCTGAGCAGATCAACTCTAAATCATCCTTTAACCATGTAATCACAGCACCCGTATAATTTAAATTCCCCTCTAAAACATACTTAACACTGCCGCCTATTTTCCAGGCAAGCGATGTCACAACACCATGTGTACTTAAAATCGGCTTTTCTCCAATATTCATCATAATCGAAGAGCCGGTACCGTATGTTGCCTTAATTTTACCCGGCTGTAAACATCCCTGTCCAAACAAAGCGCCATGAGAATCGCCCATTACACTGTGAATTGGCACCTTTTTTGGCAAAATTCCATCAAAATCGGTTTCACCAAATACCCCATCGGAGTCTGTCACCTCTGCCATATTTTCCGGATCAATTTCAAATAGATGGCATAGCTGTTCATCCCATTTTAATTCAAAAATGTTAAACAGCTGCGTTCTTGATGCATTGGAATAATCGGTTCGATATTCCTTTCCACCTGTCAGCTTGTAGACAAGCCAACTGTCAATGGTTCCGTGGCAAATTTCATGCTTACCTGCTGCCTCTTTCGCGCCCTCTTCATTTTCTATAATCCATGCAAGCTTTGCAGCCGGAAAATACGGTGATAGTTTCATTCCCGTCTTTTTTTGTATCGCATCTGCCATCAGCACGATGGACTCTCGCTCGCAAATCTTTGTTGCTCTCGCACACTGCCATACCACTGCATTTCCATATGGCTTGCCAGTGATTTTATTCCATGCAACTGTAGTCTCTCGCTGATTACTAATTCCTACACCAACCACACAGTTTGCATCAATTCCTTCTAGAAGCTTGGAAACGACAGTAAGCACATTTCGATAGATCTCCTCTGGATCATGTGAAACCCATCCCTTCTCATTGACAATCTGTCTGTGAGCACAGTCAGTTCGACGCACAATCGTTCCTGTCTCATCAAACAAAAGTGCCTTTGTTCCCTGCGTACTCTGGTCAATGCTGATTATATATGCTGCCATTCATTTATCCTTTCAATGCCTCTGCTGCTTTCTTTGCAATTCCCTGTGCATTCAGTCCATAATAATCAAATACTTCTTTTGAGGTTCCTGTGATCACCGGTGCATCCGGAAGTGCCATATTGATCACCTTTCTCGGACAATTCTCACCGACAACCTGTGCCACCATAGAGCCTAGACCTCCAAACGGTGCATGCTCTTCTGCAGTGATCACCACTTTTGCATTCTTTGCTGCCTTGATCACGCCATCCTTGTCAAGTGGCTTCACACAGTACATATCAAGGACACTTGCCGAAATTCCCTGCTCTTTCAAAACCTCTGCTGCCTCTACTGCCGGGCGAACCATCTCGCCACATGCAATAATTGCAACATCCGTTCCTTCCTTTAACACAGTTGCCTTGTCCATCTCAAACGGACAATTTTCTTCTGTATAAATATCTTCAACCGGATTTCTTCCAACACGGATATAGGCTGGTTTCTGATCCTCTAATAAGCCTTTAATTAACTTTTTTGTCTGATGGCGATCACTTGGCAGATAGACACGCATGTTTGGAATTGCTGCCATCGCTGCAATGTCCTGTGCCGAATGATGGCTCATTCCCAGTGCACCGTAGCTGACACCGCCACTGATTCCGATCAGTGTCACATTTGTATTTGAATAGGCAACATCAATCTTTGCCTGCTCATAGCTTCTTGTTGACAAAAAGCAAGCCGGAGAGCATGCAAATGTCTTTTTTCCGCATTTGGCAAGTCCTGCCGAAATACTGACCAGATTCTGCTCTGCAATACCAGTCTCCACAAACTGCTCTGGAAATGCATCGGCAAATGGGGTCATCGATGCGGAACCTCTTGAGTCACTGCAAAGCACAACAATGTCCTTATCGTCCTTTGCTCTATCCATCAATACTTCACAGATTGCCTGTCTATTTGGAATCTTATTCATGAAGAAGTGCCTCCTTTCTCGCTGCAAAATCAGCTATGATCTGATCATACTCCAATTGCGTTGGAACCTTATGATGCCAATTGGCCTTATTTTCCATTACGCTTGATCCAAATCCTTTTATGGTATTGGCAATCACAGCAGTCGGCTTTCCCTTTACATTTTTTGCCTCCTCAAATGCTGCATTTAACTGATCAATATCATTTCCGTCCGCTACACTAATTACATGCCAGCCAAATGAACTAATACGCTCTGAAAGGATTTCATGTCCCATAACATCCTCTGTATTTCCAGAAATTTGAAGATGATTCCGATCAATAACTGCGCATAAATTATCGAGTTTATATTGATGGCCAGCCATAAAGCCTTCCCACACAGAACCCTCTGCCAACTCACCATCTCCCATAACTGTATAAACACGATATGATTTTTTATCCATTTTTCCTGCAAGCGCCATTCCCACACATACAGGAAGACCATGGCCAAGAGATCCTGAATTCATCTCAATTCCAGGTAGTTTGTTATTTGGATGACCTATATAGCTTGATCCAAATTTTGAAAAATTAGCTTTGACATCCTCAAGGTTCAAAAATCCCTTTGCTGCAAGCACTGCATAGTAAGCCTCAACAGAGTGCCCCTTACTAAGTACAAAGCGGTCTCTATCGGGATCCTCCAAGCGATCTGGCGATATATTCATCTGGCAAAAGTATAAGCTGATTAAAATATCAATCACACTCATATCACCACCAATGTGACCACCATTTCCGGCAACTACAATATCAACAGTATCCTTTCGCAAATCAAAAGCTTTTGCCTTTATATTTTCCATTCTCATTCACCTCTTAAATATGCTTTTACATCCTCTTCAATAGGATCATACAAATCTGGTGCAATACCCATATACTTGCATGCCTCATAAAGTCTTGCTACAACATCCTTATGAATTCCTACACAGTGATGAATATAAGGTCCCTCTACGATTTTTGCTTCCAGTCTCTTAATATTTTCAACCTCAACCCACAGATAGGTTCCCATTCCCTTTGGACCATCTACTCCCTTTGCTTTTCCAAGCAGCATAGAATATTCGCCATTATCACCATCAAAACGTGCCAATGTTACCTCACCATGCTTTGCCTCTGCCGTAATGCTTCCCGGATGAGAAAATGCAAGCGGATACGTTAATTTTGGTGTTTCTCTAGCGACTGAAATTGGCCATGGTCCACAATGTTGAAGAAGCTCACCATTTGCAATATCAGGATGACGAATCGTCCAGTCTGCAAAGAAACTTCTTGTACCATCAAGCGCTGCTGCCTCTACTAAAAGTGCAGTTATTGCCCCATGAATATCTGTCTCACATACAACAGGAATTCCTTCTTCATTTAACAGTGCATTTGCTGCACACGGCATAATTCCTATTTCACTTTGTAGCTGATTCCAACACTGAATTGCCGCTGCCTGACAGCCATACTTCTCAATCAAATGCTTCATTGCCACCTTCAGTGCTGCTACATTTTCAAGTTCATTATCGCGAATACAGATTTTCATATGATCGCGGCAATACTGCATCACCTCTGCAACCTCATTACCCTGCTTCTTTGCCATCTTCATTTCATCTGTCAGCTCTGGCATTGGAATCGGTGTAAGTTGAATATTAAACTTCTCGAGTAATTCACCCTCATTGCACATAGTTGACCAAAATTCATATGGTCTTGTCGAAATCTGAAGTATTCTCATATTTCGAAAAGTTTTTACTACATTACATACTGCGAGAAAATCACGGATTCCTAGTTCAAACACAGGGTCATTCAGTCTACAGTTTGTCAGATATGTAAATGGAACCCGAAATCTTCGCAATACCTTTCCTGTCGCAAATAATCCACACTGCGTATCACGAAGACGTACACCATTTTCATCTGGTCTTTCGTCAAGTGGTCCCCATAGCAAGACTGGTACATTCAGTTCCTTTGCCAGTCTTGCACATTCAAACTCTGTTCCAAAGTTACAATGTGCAAGAAGCAAACCATCAATCTTTTCCTTTTTAAATTTCTCTGCAATTTTTTTTCGACCTTCTTCATCATACAGAAGACCTTCCTCATTTACATCCGTAATATCAACAAAATCAACACCCAATTCTCGTAATCTGTCTGCTGTCAATCCACGATATTTTAACGCATCTGGTGCACTAAAAATACTTCTTCTTGTTGGTGCATATCCAAGCTTTATATTTGCCATTTTTTCTCCTCACCTTCCCAGCAAAATCAAATCTTTCACTTTTTTTGCTGATGATATGTTTTAATAATTAACTTCTGGCTTTAGTATATTTCTGTTTCAACTTTATTCCAACAGATAATAAAGTATTTTTCACTTTATTTTTGCTTTATTTTATTCAAATTTCTTGTGTATTTTCGATGCATGATGTACAATCACTTTATTATATTTTCTAATCAGGAGGTCTATTATGTCAATTACTGCCAAAGAACTGGCACAAAAACTTGGTCTGTCCCAAACTGCAGTTTCTATGGCGCTTAATAATAAGCCTGGCGTCAGCACAGAAACACGCAGGATGATTATCGAGGCAGCTGAAAAATATGATTATGATTTTACAAAACTTTCTCTTAAAAAAAATAAAGCTGGCAGCATTTACGCTGTCAGCTATCGTTCTCACAATGCTATTTTATCCTATTCTCCTATTTTCGATACTATGGTGGAGGGAATGGAATCTGTAATACAAAAAGAATGTTATAAATTAAAAGTTGTCAATTTCTATGAAAAGCGTGACAACCTAGATCATTATCTGGAGGATTTACGCGCAACTGATTGTGTGGGCATTCTATTATTTGGAACAGAAATGCGAGAGGAAGTCGTCAGACCTTTTTTTAAACTTCCGTTCCCTGTTGTCATCATGGATGCCTATTTTGAAGGGCTTGACTTTACCTATGTTTTACCAAACAACCGACAAGGTGCATATCTTGCCACTGACTATTTAATCAGCAGATGCTTAAAACAGCCTGGATACCTTCAGTCCTCATATCCGCTTCGAAATTTTTCTGAACGTCAGGAGGGATTTTTCCGTGCGGTGCAGGATAATGGAATGTCACGCTCTCGCTGCATAATCCATCAGCTTTCTCCTACAATTGACGGTGCTATGGCAGATATGCTCGCCATTATTGACCGCGCCGATACACTCGCTGACTGCTATTTTGCAGACAACGATTTAATTGCAATTGGTACCATTAAAGCGCTGAAGCTGCGTGGCTTTCGCGTACCAGAAGATATCGCTGTAGTGGGCTTTGACAATATTTCTGAGGGACGCATAATTGATCCTGCACTGACCACTATCTCAATTCCAAGACACTATATGGGAGAGGTGGCTGCCCGTGAACTTCTCTCTCAAATTGAAGAGTCCAAGCAGCACACCTGTAAAATTGAAGTCTCCGCAAAACTTGTGAAGCGATTCTCAGTGTAAGCAACCCTTACTGCTGATATGTCGATAAGAAATCACGCAAATTGTTTAATGATTCCTCAAGTATCTCAATACGCGGCAGATATACAATACGGAAATGGTCTGGCTGCTTCCAATTAAAGCCACCTCCATGTACGATCAGAACCTTCTTCTCCTTTAAGAAATCAAGAGCAAATTTCTCATCATCGACGATATTGAAGCGTTTTGTATCGATCTTTGGGAAGGCATAAAAAGCTGCCTTTGGCTTTACAACACTGATGCCAGGAATATCATTTAATACCTTATAGATATACTCTCTTTGCTCATAAATACGGCCGCCTGGTATAATATAATTATTTACGCTCTGATATCCTCCGAGTGCAGTCTGTACGATAGACTGTGCCGGAACGTTGGAGCAAAGTCGCATGTTAGAAAGCATGTTTAAGCCTTCAATATAATCCTTTGCCATCTCCTTCTTTCCGCTTAAGATCATCCAGCCAATACGAAAACCTGCAATCGTATGTGATTTGGATAAACCGCTGAATGTTACACAGAATAAATCCGGTGCGAGAGAAGCAATGGAAATATGTTTTTCTCCATCCATAACAAGACGATCATAAATCTCATCTGAGAAAATGATTAACTGATGCTCTCTTGCAATTTTTACAATCTCCATCAATACTTCCTTTGGATATAATGCGCCAGTCGGATTGTTTGGATTAATTAAAACAATGGCCTTTGTACGGTCTGTTATCTTCTTTTTAATATCATCCATATCAGGATACCATTCTGCCTGTTCATCACAAATATAGTGAACAACCTTTCCACCGGCAAGTGTAGCTGTTGCTGTCCACAGCGGATAATCAGGTGACGGAATTAAAATCTCATCTCCCTCATCAAGAAGTGCCTGCATAGACAGATTGATAAGCTCACTGACACCATTTCCTGTATAGATGTCATTGATCGTAACATTCGGAAGATTCTTTAACTGTGCATACTGCATGATTGCCTTTCTTGCTGAGAATAAGCCCTTAGAATCAGAGTATCCCTCACACTCAGTAAGCTGCTGGCGCATATCAAAGATAACCTCTTCTGGTGTACGAAAGCCAAACGGTGCCGGATTTCCGATGTTTAATTTCAGAACATGCATACCTGCATCTTCCATTCTCTTTGCTTCCTCTACAACCGGTCCTCTCACATCATACAATACATTGTCAAGCTTTGATGATTTATTAAATGTTCTCATACCGTCTTCTCCTATACTCCATGAATTTTTACTCTGCTGCTCTTTTGCCGGATGACTGTCTGCTGTCATTGCCACATCATCGCCTTCAAGCCACAGATAATCTACCTCAAGCGCCTGCGCCAAAACCTTTAAAATATCACGCCTTGGCTCTGTCTTGCCACTTACATATTGACTCATATGGCTCTTGCCGATCCGAATG
>OGCZ01000560.1_pt1 | contig 16090 bp, 9 predicted proteins | sample 1570211 | NCBI WGS metagenome assembly OGCZ01 (sample SAMEA2582158, study PRJEB24529) | metagenome | biome: Human gut stool | place: China | collected 2011 | reverse complement strand
ATAAATTGCAATTTTTTTGACTTATTTCTTCCTATAATGTAATGCCTTAAAAGTCTGCTCATGAAATGATGCTACAATGCACTCAAGACGTCCGAGTGTGTGCTCTGTCAGATCAATATTTCCATCATAATCTACAATATTGGCCTCAGCACCCTTCCAAACCTTTACACCATGGATATACTCTGGCAAAATCCTCATATTAGAAAAATGACCTTCATACGGTGCATCAGGCATTGACGGTCCATGATCACTCATATTGATTCCTTCAAGACCGTTTGCAAATGCACCACGACAATTTTCCTCTAGCGTGCTATAGGCATGAGTGCTTGCAAGCGTATGTGTATGAAGGTCTGTCTTTATCTCATAATTTCTCATAGTTTTCTCCTTTCTGCACGAATACCACCGTCTTTTAATGCCTCAAGAAGCATCACATCATTGTAAAGACAGTGCATACGTTCCGGGTAATCTACATCCTCATGAAAATGGCCAAACAGCCAGTACTGATAAGAAACCGACTGCCATACGTGTTCTAAAATTTTATTTGTCACTGACAGATCCTTATCTGGAAACCATGCCTTTACCATGCACTCTGGAACTGTATGTGTGAAAATCAGATCAAATGTATGATCATTTTCCTGCAATGATTTTAAAATTTGCTTTTCATCCTCTTTTGACAGATCCTCATCTTTCTGCCAGATATCAGGATGATTTTTCTTATACCCAGGGCCGGTTGTACTTCCGCCAATTAAAAGCATAGAAAATCCGTCGATTTTACATACACTTCCTCTTTTCAGGTAGTAAATGCCATCTGATGCCTTCATTGTATTTTCTGCTGTTAGGCTGCATCCGCTCTTTTGAAAAAGTAATTCATTTTCACTATCACTAATCTTAGGAAGTCTTTTTAATACATCATAATCTTCATGATTACCATCAATAAAGAAAACAGGATATGGCAGCTTCTTTATATATTCTGGCAGTTTCATCTCCTCTTCTGGCTTTGTGTCTTTGCGATTATCTGTGAAATCGCCGCAGATAAAAAGTGCACGAATACCAGTAAGCTTTTTTAGTCCTGTCTCCATAATCTTTTGCCGTTCTGCATTGGATGGAAAATGCACGTCGCTGATTACTGCTATCATCTTGTTTCCTCCTTATAAAGTAAGAAAGCGGGAGCCGTGTAAGCCCCCGCTTTCTGTATTGTATATTCGCTTATATTTTGCTTATATTGTTACAACTTATTCTGCAGCAGCCATTTCTTCATCATACAGAGCAGCTCTTCCTTCGATAATGTCAGTCAGACCTGCATTGTCCATATCACTCTTTAACTGAGCCTCTAAGGAATCAAACTCATCTGGCTTGCAGCTGATCAGTCTGTATACATACTCGATCAGATCAGAACGGATCTGAGTACCATACTCATTCTCTGCCTCAGCATTGATAGAGAATACTGGATAACGATACTTGCCGATTGCAACAGTCTCATAGAAGTTCTCATACCACTCCTTGGAGTCGATCGGATCCTTACCCATAGCACTCTCAACAATACCAGCCTCATCATCCATGAATGCGAAATGCTTGTTTACGATGTTGTAATCATCAAGTGTTCCCTTGTAGCCCATAGTACTTAACTCATCAGCAGTAAATGCAACCGGAACACCATTCTCACTAACCTCATGCTCTGGTGTGTAAGCTACGTTCTCTGCATTAGTCGGATCTGCTAACCAGTTCAGATAAGTCATGCACGCATCAACCTTATCCTCGCTTGCTGCCGGAACCATGATCCACATACCATACATCTGCTCGTATACGTTACGGATATCTCCGTTCTCCTGAGTGAAGCACTCAACCGGAACGAATGTGGACTTGTCAAGGTCATTATTTAAAGTGTGAATATTCTCCCACTGAACAGAGTTATCATCCAAGAAGAATGCAACCTTACCAGCTGCAATGTTTGACTTATGTACGGACTCATCTGTATCAGTAGCAAAATCCTGAACGATAATGCCATCATTGTACAGCTGGTTCATCTCTCTAATACCGTCTAATGCGCCGTCATGAGCTACGATATAATTCTCGCTATAGGTAAACTCATCCTTCTCATCCTCGAAGGTTACATAGGAACCAACAAAGTTCAGGTACATCTTCTCAGTATCCTGACGTCCGCCCATGCTCCACGGAATCATATCCGGATACTTCTCATGAATTGCGTACAGATCATCAATCAGCTCCTGCTTTGTAGTCGGAACCTCAAGTCCCATCTCATCAAGGATATCCTTGCGGATGTAAGCGGTATGACGCGGATTCTCAGTTCCTCTCTTTGAAAGAAGCGCATACTGAACACCATCATACTCACCCATGTTCTGAACCTCACCAGCATACTCCTTGATGTTAGTTCCGATTGTCTCATAAGCCTCTGTCAGATCAGCCAAACCACCCAGATTTGCGTAATTTAAGAATACGTTCTGGTCATAGGAGAAAATGATATCAGGTGCATTTCCACCAGTCATCATAGTTGTCAGAACATCCTCACTGGTAGATCTTGGAACAGCTACGAACTCAACCTGAATACCCAGATCCTTTACCTGCTCGTTGATCCACTCGCTCATCTTGTTCTCCTCAACAGTCATACCCTGCGGAGCATCTCCACGGTCCCAAACCATAACACGAATTGTAGTGGTTTCATCTGCCATTGCCGGAATCACGCCCATGCTTGTTACTGCCATTGCTGCTGTAAGAGCTACTGCAGCTGATTTTCTCATCTTTCTCATTGTAAACTCCTCCTAAAAGATTTTTATGATGTCACTGCCCGTCTGGCTAAAGCCAGACAGCGCAGACACTCACTTTGAAAAAATATTGTGTAAAATCAACCCTTTACTGCACCCAGCATAATACCCTGAGTGAAGAATCTCTGGATGAATGGATATACAACTAACATCGGAGTCATGGACAGCGTAATACTTGCTGCCTTAATATTCTCTGCTACAAGCTGTGTTGTACCACTCTCCTCAGACTGAACATTTACAGCCTCGATCATCTGCTTTAACGCCATCTGAACAGTGTGAAGACCTGTCTTTTGTACATAGTACAGCTGATCATCAATACCATTCCAACGACCTACTGCGTAGAACAAACAAAGTGTTGCGATAGTCGGTACACAAAGCGGAATTGCGATACGGTACATAATCTTGAACTCACCGCATCCATCAATACGCGCTGCCTCATACAAGGAATCATCAATACTTGCGAATGCAGTACGCATGATGATCATGTTGTAAACACTAAGTGCACCAGGAATGATCAATGCCCATACAGTATCAATCATGCCGAAAGACTTAATATTTAAGTAGTTCGGGATTGTACCAAGGTTTAAATACATGGTGATAACGCAGAACAGATTGACAATCTTTGAACCCTTTAAACCCTTTCTTGAAAGCGGGTATGCCAGAAGAATAGTCATAATCATATCAACTGCAGTTACAACTGCCATAAGAATAATAGAATATCCAAAAGAACTTACGAATGTACCACTCTTTAATGCCTTTGCATAAGCATCTACATTAAATCCAATCGGGAAGATAAATACCTGTCCCTTGTTGATTGCATCTCTACCAGAGAATGAAATGGAAATTACACGGAGTACCGGGATAATTGCAATCACACTGATTAAGATAAAAAAGATTACCCAGAACGTCTGAAAGCGGCGATCTTCTTTTGTTTTTAATCCTTCCATTACATGATACCTCCCTGTCCCATTTTCTTAGCGATCTTATCAAAAACAAGTACCATAGCGATACCAATTACAGACTGGAACAGACCAACTGCTGTTGCGTAGTCAAAACGTCCCTTACCGATACCAACTTCGTATACATATACACTAAGTACATTTGATGCATCCTTTACAAGCATGTTGCTCATCATGTAAGGACGGTCGAATGCGATGTTGATAACTTTACCAAGCTGCATAATAAGCAGTGTGGAGATGGTCGGCATAATCTGAGGAATTGTTACATACCAGATACGCTGTAATCTTGTTGCACCATCAAGGTAAGCTGCCTCACTCTGTGACGGGTCAGTTCCCATAAGTGCTGCCAAATAAATGATCAGTGAATAACCAGCTGACTGCCAGATACCCATTACCCAGTAAATAATTCTCCACCAGATTGTATTTGTTAAGAACGGTACTGTTGGTAAACCAAATACGCCAAGTACACCATTTAACAGACCATTTCCTGAGAACAGCTGAGTACTGATACCTGCGATAATAACCCAAGAAAGGAAGTTTGGCAGATACAAAACGATCTGAGTCATCTTGCGGACGCCCGTACTTCTTAACTCATTTAAAAACAGTGCCAAAAAAATCGGGAATGGAAATCCGATAATCAAATCACCGATATTTAAAATCAATGTATTCTTTACTGCAAACCAGAACTCACTTGATCCGAATGCCTCCTTGAAATATTTAAAACCAACCCACGGAGACTCCCAAATTCCTTTGAAAATGTTATACTTTTTAAATGCAACAACGATGTACAGCATCGGCTTATATTTGAAACAAATCAGCCAGATAATCGGTATCAACATCATCACATACAGCTGCCAGGTATTTCTCAGGTATGTTTTCCAATTAACCTTTTTCTTTGCCACACCCGGCTTTTTTTTGTTTGCCATGTCCGCAGCCCTCCTTTTTTTATTGTTTCTTTAGAAACTTTTCATATCTGATGTGTTGATTATAGCAAAATTGCCCACCCAAAAGCTATGCGTATTTGGTCGGTTTCTTCGGAAAAACATTGCATTTTTTGCTCTTTCATTGTGTCTTTTCCACACTTTTTCCGAAGAAACCTTTTTTTCTTACTGCACTTTTATATTTATACTAGTAAAAATGTCTTAATCTCAAACGGTCTGATCTCAAATTTTGCTCTCTGTCCGTCAAACACAACTTCTCTTTCTTTTTGTTCCATCATATCACATTCATAGATGTATTTCGGGCAAAGACCCTCTAAATTCCATTCCACATTTGTGCGGATACCGCTTGACTCATACATACGAACAATCAGTCCGCTTTCATCTTCTGCACGTTTTACTGATGTCACAATAACATTTGGTGATGACACTTCACACATTGTATATCTGGCTGAAGATTTTTCTTCTGTCAAAAGCGATGGCTTATAAACAGAAAGAATCGGCTTTTCATTAAGCTTTCCTGCCTCGTGTACCACATTTGCCTCTCTCCAGTCACCCATATGCGGCATCAGGGCATATGTAAGTTCATGAAGTCCCTTATCAGCATCTGGGAATGGGAAGACACCTGATGTAAGAAGCGTCAGACTAACAAAGCTGTCCTCAATAGAATGACCATATCGTCCATCATTTAACAAAGCCACACCAAAACCCGGCTCAGACAGATCCACAAAGCGATGTGCACACATCTCAAACTGGGCACGCTGCCAGCTTGTATTTCTATGTGTTGGACGCTCCATCACACCATATGGAATCTCGCATGCTGCTGTTCTTGTCATGACATCCAAATGAAACTCTGCCTTTACAAGCTGCTGCTGTTCTTTCCAGTCAATCTTTGTCTTAAAATCAATGCGTCTTGTGTGTGCAAAGAATGCAATGTCCTGCTCAATAACTGAAGACTCATAAGAAAGCTCTGTGTGAAGCACAGCACAGATTTCTCCTGCCTCAGTCATCATGCAAGGCTTTTTCGCAAGAGTCTTCCAATGCTTTCTTGAATAATATGACTCCACATTCCAAGCATCGTAATCCTTAGGAATATCTTCATAAACAACTATCTCGTTTCCTACAGTACCTGCTTCTAAAACTTCACGCTTTGCCTCCTTATCATAAAGAGAGGTCAGTTCGCCAAGCTCATTCCATGAAACAATATACCAAGGTGTCTCAAGTGTATTTTCATCACGTAAAGCAAAATATTCTTTCTTTGCCTCTTTGTCTAAGCTTTCTTTCTCTGCAGATGCTGCCATATATAAGCTGCCCTTTGCAGGAAGTGAAGCTGTGACAAGCATTGTGCCATCTTTAAAGCGCTGCGCGGCTGTCACATTAGTAAGAGAACAGCCCTTGTCGATACCGCATTCGTGCTGCTTCTTTTTATCAAGCTCAATCACCTGCTCTGCTGCAAAGCCAAGCGGATTCCATGCACAGATTCCTTTTTTTTGCTCGCTCTTATTACTGCTCAGGCTTTCTAATACTTCACTGATTATCTCTTCATCCATTGCCTTAATCTTTGCATAGTCAATATCTGACTGCTCATAGACTTCAGCAATTGCAGATCCCGGCAAAATATCATGAAACTGATTTAACAGCAGAAGCTTCCATGCCTTATCAAGCGTCTCTTTTGGATATGCATTCTTGTTTGCATTCTCATTTTTCTTATTCATCCACCACAAAAGTGATGCCAGCCACTCTGCCTGCTGATTTTTATACTCACATATACGGTTATTCTTTTTATTCTCTGCAATTGAACTAAATGTACCACGATGATACTCAAGATACAGATCACCGTACCATGTGTTTAACTTTTTATTCTGTAAATTTTTATCAAGTACCTGTAAGTACTCTTTTAGTCCAGACAGCTTTACCTTAGGAACTCCCGGTATGCCGTAAGACAAACGCTTACTTTCCTCAAGCATACCTTCTGTCGGACCGCCGCCGCCATCACCGTAGCCATAAACTGTAAGAACAGCATCATTTAGCTCTTTATTTCTGTAATTCTGCCATGTTCCCATTGTCTGGCTGGCATTCTGTCTGCCATTGTATGTAACCTCGCGAACTGGCTTTTCAAAACGCTCCGGGTATGCTTCGTAATTCTTTGTTGTGATATAAAGGCCTGTTACGCGGCTTCCGTCAATTCCTTCCCAAAGAAATGTATCATCTGACTGCTGATCGGCATCATTCCAGCCCATCTTTGTTGTCAAAAAATAGCGAATACCGCTTCTCTTCATGATCTGCGGCAATGCACCTAAAAAGCCAAATGCATCAGGCAGCCACAATATCTCCTGCTCTTTAATGCCAAACTCTTCATTGAAAAATTTCTTTCCATATAAAATCTGACGAATAAGTGACTCACCGCTAGTTAAATTGCTGTCAGACTCCAGCCACATAGCACCGTCTGCCTCCCAGCGTCCTTCCTTTACGCGTTCCTTTACCTGCTCAAAAATCTCAGGTGCCTCTTCTTTTACATACTCATAAAGCTGCGGCTGGCTCAAAAAGAAACGATACTTTGGATAACGCTTCATCAAATAAAGCACTGTCGAGAAGCTTCTTACAGCCTTTTCTCTTGTTTGGCGAAGTGGCCATTTCCATGCCACATCAATATGCGTATGACCAAGTGCATAAACAGTTGGACCGTCAAGCTCCCATTCCTTTTCATATAAATTTTCCTTAAGCCATTCACTTGCTGCTATAAGGGATGCACGATACTTATCACTTTTCTTAACACGAAGATCTAATAAATCACCTGCCTGATTTAAAAGCTCCAGAAGCTTTCTTCTTTTTTCTTCTTCTGGGCGCATTTGCTTTGCTGCCTCAAGCGGAAGCTTCATATCATAATAAAGTGCCTCTGCCTCCTGTTCCTTCGCAAATACCTTAAGATATAAAAAATTGCTCTTTCCCGGACTGTTGACATATGCATATAATCGAATATCATATATCTTTCCTGGCTCTGCACAATCACTTAATATTACTTCATGATGATTAAGATCCATGGCACACGTAAGCACTCCATTTACATAAACCATAATCTGTGGATTATCAGTATTCCATATATCATCTGCGCCAGTGTCAAGCGAAAATCCAATAATGCGTCCCTTCATCTCTTCTGTAATTGTCACAGAAAAAGCAAAAATCCCATGGTAATCCGGACCGCCCCACGTATCTGTGCACGAAAAAACTGGCCAGCTGCTGCAATCATCCAGTACAAGACTTCTCTTCGCATAGCCCCTTGTGTGTACTGCATCCAGATTTGGCGCTACACCATATTTTTTATTCTCATCCTCTTCGCAGTCTGCAGTCATATCTGCGCAGTTGATCTCATCTGCCATCAGATCCAAAAAACGTACCTGTTGGATCGTTTCAAGCACGGTACGTCGCTCGCTGTTTAAGCGATTCACATACGCCTCCACACGATTCATATAGTCAAGTGATCTCATGTTTCCTCCTAGTGAAAATCAGGGTCAGATTTTAACCCTGATTTTCAAATTTTTTATTTATCATCAAGCAAACAGAATTGGGTTTGAAATTGCAAGGTTATTTTCTCCTCCATCTGCCACAAACAAAGCCCATGCAGCATCGCCAAAATCAAACTCATCTGCCGCTATATCATACATAAAGCCGCCCTCTGCTGCATCAGCCTTTGCACAAAGCTCAACCTTCTTATCAGCACCTGTGTACATCCACAGATGATTGATCAGTTTCTTTGAAAATACATGAACTGACAGTGTACCTGTCCTATCTTTAAGTACTGCCTTCTCACCATAGGAAGCTCCATTTACTTCTGCCGTCACAAGCGGACCATTACTTATAAAACTATGTCCCTCACGGATAGCCTGAAGAATTTCCTGAGGCTGATTTTTTCCATTTGTATACACATAATTATGGATTGTAGACGGTGTGTTAGACTGCTCCACCCACGATAAAAGACGCGGCCATACCTTCTTGTACAGCCAAGTCAGATAGGCAACATTCTCATTCATCTGCACTGGATAAATCTCTGGGTGTTTCATCACAATATCCATCAGCCAATCTAACCACTCCGTCATGCCAAAATAATCGTCACCATAAATGTTGTGTGTATCACTTCCTGTTGTAGCAGTCAGGCGCTTTCCCTCATCTAAAAGAGACAGCCACTTTTTGAATGCCTTAGCATTGATTGTGCCAGCTGCAAATGGAGTCGCGCCGTTCCAGATCTCAATAGATTCAAAAATCTCAACCATATCCCAGAACTCGCTGTTGTAGCGGGTGGAAAAGCTTACATCAAACGGATGATTAACCTGCGGCAAACCATCTTTTTTTCGAATCTCATTGCAAATGCGGATAAATTCATTGCGAAGATTCTCCGTTGTGCGCTCTTTTCCATTTGGAATCTCATAGATCACATCATCATCCACACCAAGCTGCAGCACATGACCATTAGAGGTTGAAATTTCCTTTGAGATAATAGGTGTAAAGTTATTATTTTGTCTTTGCCATTCTTCATGGTTAAGCACGTTATGATGGTCGCTGAGCGCACCAAACTGCATTCCAAGAGACTTCATGGAACGGCACACCTGATCTGGAGTCTCTATTACAGGATCTGTTCCGCCATATGCCGGACTGCTGTATATACTATGATGATGAAGATCACCTGCTGTCCATCCATGATCAGTTAAATGCGCTATACGCGCCAATCTTGCCTTAATTGTTGTCACTTTATCCTTTGTTATTTCAAATGGTACAAATATAGTACTGTACTCTGGCCCGCATGTCACCTCGGCCTCATAGCTTCCACACGGCAGCTTCACAGACAATGTGCCGTCTTCCTCGGTCACTAAACGGCGAAGAGAAAAACGAGTGCGAATCTTATGCTCTTTATTATCCCAAATTTTTGCCTGTGCCACAATCGGGTCATCATTTTCTGTTGCCTGCAGCTTCATAATACCAAATTCACTGCCTGGAGCCTGCAAATTATAGTAATACCCTGCCTGCGCTGCACATCTTTGAAGAAACTGCATCGTGTTGATCAGTTCCTCTCGATTTAATTTTTCAAGAAATGTCTGATTTTCTTCTGCTTCTATTGTTGTCTCCATTTCCTTTAAGAGCTCGATCAGCTTATCAAATTTCATTGTTTTCTGCTTCCTCTTTTTCTACTCTAATTGATACTTGCGAATTGCTACGTTACAATGCATTTATTCAATTACAATTGCTTCTAACTCTGGTCTTGCTGCTTCTCCTTTAAAGCCTTCAATTACAAGATCTGCACAATCCTGCGCATGGATTGCCTCTCCAAAGCAGGCGCGCTCTTCGCCCTCGAAAACAACACGGCTATTTCGTATAGTCACGCCATCTGCTCTTCTCATATAGAAGCCAGCGCTTGGAATCTCTTCAATCTTCTGTCCAAAGCCTGGTCTTAAATCATACAGCCCCTTTGGCCATTTGCTCTTTGAATTAATCTTTACCTTGACATCCTCAAATAGCACATCCTCAATATGGTTTCCATCACTTCCTGATAAAAATACACCATTCTCTGAGTCGCAGGTGATATTGCGGAATGTAATTCCTGAAATATGGCCAGACTGCTTCTCTGGCACACGATTATGTGTTGTTATGCTGATTGGCTCACCGCAGCCCCACCAACAATCTGCGAAACGGCGTGTCTCAATGATGATATTTGAAAACATTGCATTTTTTACATGACCGCCATCGCGAATCTGAATAGAAATTCCACGATTACTGCCGCTGATAATACAATTATTTACTGTCAGATTTTCAAAATCACCAGTCCCTTCTGTTCCGATCTTTAATGCTGCAGAAGTGGAAATTAATGTACAATCGCTGATCAGCACATTTTTTGTCGGACCATATTCCATGTTTCCGGCAGAACTCTTCAGACAAATACAATCATCACCACACTCAATATGGCAGCCTATAATGCGCACATTTGTACTATGGTCTGGATCAATACCATCGGAGTTTGCAACATTCAAATCATTTAAAATGCGAATGCGGTCAATCAATACATCATCACAGCCTGCTGTGTGCAAAGTCCAGAAAGAAACATTTCTGATAATAATATTTGTAAAATTGATATGATTACAATGTTCTACATAGATGACAGTCGGGCGCGGATAAAAATCGCCTGTAACGTAGTACTGGCTTACCTGCTTTACAAATGCAAATGCATTTCCGTCAATAACGCCATCTCCTGTGATTGCCATATGGTCGGCATCCTTCGCATAAATAAAAGCATATGATGGCTTTAATGTTACTGGTGTTCCCTCAATCTTTACACCATTATCCTTCTGACCCTCATTTGGATGAAAATAAGTTGTCAGATCGCTATGCGCCTTTAATACGCTTCCTCTCTCTAAATGAAGATCTACATATGGCTTTATAATAATGGAGCTTGAATAATATGTTCTTCCGCTTCTAAGCACAACCTGACCGCCACCGGCAGCACTGCATTCGTCAATTGCTTTCTGAATAGCGGCAGCGTCATTTGTTACTCCATCCGCCTTTGCACCATATTCTAATACGTCGTAAATCATCAAATATTCCTCCTTTTTTGCTGCATATATAGTAAAAGGGCAAGGGCATTAAAACCCTCGCCCTAAAACTTTTTTATTCGGATGAAAGCTGAGTAAGCTCTCCAGTTTGTAGGTTATAACAATACGTCTTGATTCCTGCATTAGAATCTGCTGCATTAGAATCTGCTGAATTATTTTCTGCACTCTTTTTTATGTTTGCAGTATTCTTTGCAGTCAAAATAATATAATTTTCCATGGCATGCTCCACTGAGACAAGCTCTAGTGAATCATCTGGCTCATAAATAGTTTGAAGTTCACTTCCATTTGGACGAACCTTTGCAAGCTTTCCATCATACAGACCATAGACCCAATTTCCATTTCCGCAAAGACCTGACGGGGCTGCGACTCCATCAAAGTCAAGCAAAACAATCGTGCCTACATCTAAGTTGCAGCTGTACATAAGCTCTGTCTTTGTATCATAATAAATAAGATACGGTCCAATAACCTGTGCCCAAGCCACATCATTGCCATCATCAATGCCTAGTTCAAGACGCTGAATAACTGTATGCTGATAATCGCTTCTTGTTATGTCTCCATCTGTATCCAAATAGTAAACCTTATCCTCACCAAATGTAAGGAAACGTTTGATATACGGATATGCTGTTCCTACAGGATCTCCTGTCATTGAATATTCACGATTTTCTGAGAAAATGCTTCCATTCATGATATATGCTTCTGTGCCAACGTTTGCTGCACTCAGCTGCAGATCTGTGCCATCAAGCTGTGTACTATACGCATTCAGAATACCATCCTGATAAGCAAGCATATAAACACGATAACCAATAATATTAAATCCCGGTGTATTCAGTGCAACCTGTGCTGCTCCTGACAAATCACTCTGATTAGTATAGAGCGTCTGAAAAGCCTCATCAAAATTGGTATATTTTGCGTAAATACATCCCGAAGAAACCGCTGGAATTGGAGTATAGCTTTCATTTGAAAAAGTTGGATACTTTGCTTTTGCCGCTTCATGATACGAATTTGTATTATCCTCCTCAGACTCGGATTCTGCTTCTGTCTCCATCTCAGATTCTACTTCAGATTCTGTCTCAGTTTCTACCTCAGATTCAGATTCTGTTTGAGATTCTGTCTCAGTTTCTCTCTCTGATTCTGACTCTGATTCAATTTTATTTTCAGCATCTTGTGTGCTTGTTTCTGTCTGCTCAAGACTTGTTTTCTCTTGTTCAGTGGAAGCTGTCTTTGTCTCTGTTTCAGATTCTTTCTCTGTTTGAGACTCTGTTTCTCTCTCTAATTCTGTCTCAGACTCATATTCTGTTTGAGATTCTTTCTCTGTTTCTGCCTCTGATTCTGATTCAGTTTCTGCTTCATCCACAGATTTTTCTTGTGTGCTACTCTCTTCTTTTAAGGAAGAGGGCTCTGTACTGCCTGCACTTGAAGTAATTTCTGCACTATCAGATACAGCAGCTGTATCAGCTGCTGTATTCTGGGAAGTTTGATTATTTTCGTTATTATTTTCTAAATTATCATCTGCACTTGATGATGGAGCTGTCTCAGATGACGTTTGTGTTTCAGATGACTTAACCTCTGATGAATGCTCTTTTTCAGTATTCTCTTCTAATGATTTGTCAGAAGATTTTTCTGGAAGCTTTGCAGACTCTTCTGCGTCTGGCTGATTTCCAGATGAAAATTGCTCATTCAGTGCATTTACAAATTCTCCAAGATGACCTGTCGCTGCAAGGATCGCTGCGGCAAGCGCAATCGAAGAAACAAGAACAAGAATCACAATCGGTACGATATGATGCTTTTTCTTCTTTACTTCTTCATATGTTTCCTCATCCACATCGACATATCTACTGACATCTTCCTGCTTCAAATCATCGATAATGGCCTTTTCATATTCATAGACAGAGTCATCCACAAGAGTTGCTCTTGGCATGCTCTTTACTAAAGATTCGTTTTGATTCTCTGTTTTGGAATCATTTTCATCTTCAAAGCTGTCATCCTCTTTTTGATAATCATCTTCCGCGTAATCTTCTTCTGAATATCCATCTTCTGAATATTCATCTTGTGAATACTCATCACTCAATGATTCTTCTACAAGATCGCTAGCAGCTTCCTCTTTAGAATCTTCTTCTAAATTAACTGCATCGTCTGAATTATCGTCATCAGAATCAACTGCATCATCAGAATTATCAGAATTTTCTATGTAGTCTGCGACTTCATCTGTTAAAGACTCATCTTCACTTTCTTCAAGTGATTCTTCTTCATCTATTTCTGCAGAGTCATCTTTTGAAGGCTCTGCTTCTGCCGACTCATTTTCAGAAGACTCTGTTTCTTCTGAAAATGCTTTTGAAGAATCAGTTTCTACAGATTCATCTTCAATGTTTTGATTTTCTGATTCCGGTTCAACTGTCTCAGAAGTTGTCTCTTCCTCTTCGCGAATCACTGGTTCTGATGTATTAGTAAGCTTTGCACCCGTCTTTAAAAGAGAAGCAACAAAATTATCCGCGGAGGTTTCCCACTCCTCATCATCTTCGTCTTCTTCCTCTTCAAAGAAGGTTTCAGCTTCCTCACTGTCTACATTCTCAGATTCCTCTGTATCATATGCAATATCAGTTTCAATATCATTATTAATTTCAGCATCAGTTTCGACATCAGTTTCAATAGCAGCTTCTTCCTGCTCTGATTCCTCTGCCGATTCAGTATCTTCGCTAGAAGGATTTGCTTCTACCTGCTGAATTTGATCAAGATCCGCTTTGTCAAAAACTTTCGTTTTTTCTGCTTCATTCCTTTCTTCCTGAAGATCCTGCACATTCTGTGCCATCTTCTTTTGCAGCACATCAAGTTCTTTTTCAAACTTTTGTGCCTCAGCGATTTCTTTTTGAATGGAGCTTTCTGCTTCCTCAATCTCAGAAACAAAATCTTCTTCAACTGGCTCTAGAGAAACAGTTTCAGTCTCTTTTGTCTCTTCCTTTGGCAAAGATTCACTTTCCTGTGTCTTTTTATCTTCTTCCTTTACAGTTTCCTGCTTTGGAAGTTTCTGAATACGACTTTGTGTCTCTTTTGCCTGCTGTAATAAACGGGCAAAAGCAATATCAGTTGTATTTGTAGCTTCTAAAGATTCCTTCTCAGATTTTGCCTCTTCTGGTTCTGAAGCTTCTTCCTCAGATTCTGCCTCTTCTGGCTCTGAAGCTTCTTCCTCTGATTCTGCCTCTTCTGGTTCTGAAGCTTCTTCCTCTGATTCTACTTCTTCTGGTTCTGAAGCTTCTTCCTCGGATTTTGCTTCTTCTGGTTCTGTAGCTTCTTCCTCGGATTTTGCTTCTTCTTGTTCTAAAACAGCTTCCTCAGGCTTTGTTTCTTCTGGTTCTGAAGCTTCTTCCTCTGATTTTACATCGCCCTCTGCCTGCTCTGGCTTTAAATTCAAAAGTTGCTTTACTTCTTCCTGCTTTTTAAGCTCCTCTGCCTCTTTTTGCTCTTGAAGGGCTTTTGCTTCCTCTGCCTTACGTATTTCTTCCTTCTCTCTTCTAACTCTTTCGAGCGATTCAGATCCGTTTGCAAAGTGCTTTCTTACAGCCAACTGATAAAAATGTTCGGCATCATCAAGTGACTTTTCTGTCACATCACCTTTCTCATAAAACTTTCCAAGGTAATAACATGCCTCTCCATTTAAATTTTTCTCCTGATCCTTTGCTTTTGACAGCCACTCAAATGCCTGCTTCTCATCGATCTCGGCCACCTCGCCATTAGCAAAGCTAATACCAAGAACGACAGCAACTGTTGGATCACTGCTGTCTGCACACTCAGATGCCCATCTGCATGCCTTTTTCAAATCATACTTTTCTGCATCCTGATCAAAATAATAATGCACCAGATATTCCTGGGCACGTGTATTTCCTTCCTCTGCCGCCTCTGTCATCAGACGCTCTGCAATGGAAATATCCTTTACTGCTAACGGATTTCGAAAATAAATCTGTGCAAGCTCAACCTTCGACTCAGAATAACCCTGTCTGGCTGCTTTAAAAAACCATTCTGCAGCTTTTCCGTAGTTTTTGCTTACTCCGCCATAGCCATTTTTATAAATTAGTCCCAGATTATGCTGCATCTGCGGATCACCGTGAGATGCGGCACTGCTGTACCATTTGAGTGCTATGATTTCATTTGCCTCTACACCGATGCCAAATAAAAAGCAATAGCCTAAATTATACTGTGCATCCGCATAGTCCTGCTGTGCTGATGCCTGATACCAGTAAACAGCAGCAGCTTCATCCTTTTCCACTCCTCGGCCCTCTGCATAGCAATTTGCCAGTCCATATTGAGCCTGCGGATTTCCAACCTGGGCAGCTTCGTAAAACCGCCTTGCCGCTTCCTGAAACCAATATCCAGCAGCAGACATATCCTGCTCTAGTCCAATGCCTTCCTCATAGCAGATACCAAGCTGATACTGTGCTTCTGCATTTCCTGCATTCGCTGCTGAGTAAAAACACTGTGCTGCTGCACCGTGATCCACAGCCGTACCGGTTCCATTTTTGTAGCAGATACCAAGTCTCGTGAGCGCCTCAGTATTTCCCTGCTGTGCCAGGCGGTACAATTCTTCAACTGTATGTGTGTTCATGCTTGTACCCCTTTGAAATCTTATCATAAATTGAATCACAACAATTTTACCACACTTAATGCTTCTTCGCAAGCACTATGCCGCAGTTTTTGTTCTTACCATTTTCTTACAGTTCACGCGTTAGGTTACGAAGCCCTTCGGTGTAATGGTTTCGTTACAGTTCACTGGGCGTCCACTTCGTCCTGCTGATCTGTCAAATTTCTATGCAAGCATGAAATTTGTC
>OGCZ01000547.1_pt1 | contig 16641 bp, 18 predicted proteins | sample 1570211 | NCBI WGS metagenome assembly OGCZ01 (sample SAMEA2582158, study PRJEB24529) | metagenome | biome: Human gut stool | place: China | collected 2011 | reverse complement strand
TAGATGATGAGGAAGAAGTCAGAAATGCAATTGAACAAAGAATTAATTGGGAAGAATTGGGATTTGAGGTAATCGGAAAAGCACAGAATGGTGTAAAAGCTATGGAAATAGCAGAAAAACTGCAGCCAGATGTGGTCATTACCGATATCAAAATGCCATATATGAATGGATTGGAACTGGCACGTAATTTAAAGGAAGAGAATCCAGGCGTGCGAATTTTAATTCTGACAGGATTTGATGAGTTTGAATATGCCAAGGAAGCAGTTCATCTTGAAATCGAAGAGTATATATTAAAACCGGTCAATGCCAATGAGCTTTCTGAATGTCTCAAACGATTAAAAAACGTACTTGATAAAGAGAGAGAAGAAAAATTAAATGTAAGAAAGCTAGAGCAGTACTATACAGATTCCCTTCCTGTACTTCAAACGAATTTCTTTTGCTCTCTTGTGGAGGGACGCATTTCAGACAGTGAAATAAATAAATATTTAAATGATTATCAGATCTCTTTGCCAGGACCGTATTTTTGTTGTGCTGTTTTTCACACATCAGAAAATCATGTTCCTGACGGGATGACACCACTTCTGCTTTCGATATCTGTACAAAGAGAAGTAAAGGAAAAATTCCGCGGCAAATGGGACTGCAGATATTTTTCTTATCTGGGAAATATTGTTATGGTAGCAAATTTAGGCAAAGAAGATGAAATCACGAGACTGACAGATGACTGTGACCGCTTCTGCAAATGGGCAGACCGCTTTTTTGGTGCAGTTGTTACTGCTGGAATAGGTAAGGTGTGCAATGAAGTATCAAATCTTCGTTTTTCCTATGAAGGGGCATGGGAAGCACTTTCGTATCGTGTTATTTACGGATCAGGCTGTTCTATCAATATTGCAGATATTGCACCGAAGGGGCAGGGACTTTCCATGCAGCCAGATGATATTAATATGAATGATGTGTTCAAGGCAGTTCATATTGGGGTACGTGAAGATATTGAACATGCAGTTTTTTCTTTAGTGAAGGAACTAAAAGATAATGCAAAAACAATTATGCAGTATAATTTTACTGTGCTGGAAATTGTAGGGCATCTATATCGTTTCTGTGGAAATAATCATATGAAATTTGAAGATCATGCCGGAGAAATCAAAAATGCGTATGAAGAAATTACAAAGATGGATGAAAGTGCATTAATGGCCTGGCTTGTCAGAGTAGCACTATCGATCAGTGATGAACTAAAAAATGCCAGAAATTCTTCACTGCGTTACCTTATTTCAGAAGCAAAAAATATTGTTCGTGATGAGTATGCAGATGCAGATCTGTCACTTGATACCGTATGTTCAAAGCTTGGTGTATCAAATTCCTATTTTTCTTCTATTTTTAAGAAAGAAGTGGGCATTTCATTTATTACATATTTGACAGATTACAGAATGCAGCAGGCTGTTCATCTGATGCTTGAAACAAATGAAAAAAATTATGAAATTGCAGAACATGTTGGTTATGAGGACGCAAACTATTTTGGATATGTTTTTAAACGCAAGTATGGAATGTCGCCTTCAAAATATCGCACAGAGCATATGGGAAAATGAGTATGAAAAAAAGAAAAGTGTCAGATATTCAGTCTGTCATTATGACGGTTCTTTCTTTGATGACGGTAATTACGTCTATATCTATGGGGTTATTGCTTTACAATCGATATGAAATGGCTATGCGTCAGAATGAAGTTCGCAACACACAAAACCTGATGGAAAGCACAGTCAATTCCATGGAGCAGTATCTGAAAAATATGAGACAGATTTCAGATACTGTCACATATAATATTATACAGGCATTTGATGTGTCTAGTCCGGAGTTTAATCAGCAGCTGAGTTTTCTATATGATTTTAATAAGGACAAAATACAGAGTATTGCGCTTTATGATATGGAAGGAAATCTTATTGTGGCAGAGCCAGTTACGCTGCAGAAGGATGGTGTAGAGGTGCTTTGGCAGTCTTGGTTTGAAAATGCAGCAGAGGAAATTGAAAATATGCACTTTTCAACGCCTCATATGCAGAATTTATTTCAGGATGATGCAAAAACGTATCATTGGGTAATTTCCTTAAGCCGTGCAGTAGACGGCATTGATGGAGACAGACCTGAAAATGGCATTTTGCTTGTTGATATGAAATATTCCTTTATTGAGGAAATGATGAATCAGGTGAATGATCAAAACAGGGGGCGATATTATTATGTCTGTGATGGGGAAGGAAATCTGATTTATCATCCTTATGCAAATGAAATCAGCAATGGATTGTTTGAGGAAGATTTCAGTATTGTATGCAGCAATGAAGATGGTGTATATAAAAATTTGCGCAGCCCAAGTGGAGATAAGCAGACTGCAATTGTAAGTACCATATCATATACGGGCTGGAAGATGGTAGGCATTGTAAAGCAGGACATTAGAACAGACAGCCGAGAACAGTTTCGTATTTATATGGTAATTGTTGTGATTATGCTGATTATGATGCTTCTTTTAGTCAATCGCATTGTGTCGAAAAGGATTTCAAGTCCAATTCTTAAACTGGATGCATCTGTAAGGGCATATGAAGCTGGGGAAAAGCCTGATATCTATATTGGAGGCTCATATGAGATTCGTCATCTTGGAAAATCTGTCCAGCATTCGTATGAAGAAATTGAGCGGTTAATGAAAGAAATTGTGAAGCAGCAGAATGAGAGAAGAAAGAGTGAACTGGCAGCACTGCAAAGTCAGATCAACCCGCATTTTCTTTATAATACTTTGGAATCTATCACTTGGATGGTTGAGGCAAATAAAAATCAGGATGCAGTTTTTATGATATCTGAGCTGGCCAAGCTGTTTAGAATCAGTTTGTCAAGAGGAAAGACGATTATTAGTATTGAGGATGAGCTAAAGCACTGCAAAAATTATATGAATATTCAAAAGTATCGCTACAAGGAGCGTTTTGTGACAGAATATGATGTTTCAGAAGAAATTTATCCGTTTTGTACGGTAAAGCTTATTTTGCAGCCGATTCTTGAAAATGCTATATATTATGGTGTAGGAAATATGGATGAGGATGACCAGCCTAAAATTATTGTCAAAGGCTGGAAAGATGATGCAGAAATCTATATTTCAGTTGCGGATAATGGTATGGGAATGCGGCGTGAAGATGTAGAAAATATTTTAAAGAATAATCAGAAAGGACCAAAACATGGCTCTGGTGTAGGACTCATTAATGTGCACACGCGTATTCAGCTGATGTTTGGCAGCAAATATGGTCTTATCGTGGAGAGTGAACCAGACGAGGGAACGACAGTCACGATTCATTTGCCTGCTGTGCCATACACTAAAGAAAATTGTGAAGTGCTTGAGACTCCGGGGAAGCCAGTCAGAAAAGAGGGTGAATCATGAAAAAAACAAAAACTACTTTTTTGTTAGCAGAAATTTGTCTTGGCATATTGCTGCTGTTTTGTGTGCATCTGATTTTTGAAGATGAAAAGCCTCAGAAGCGTGTAGCAGTTATTGTTGAAAAATCAGGTGATGAAAAATGGAACTCCTTTATGAATGGTCTAAAGCAGGCAGCTGGAATCGCAAATATACATTTGATTATTTGCAATACAGATGAAATTGAAAATGCAGATGAAGAGAAGAACTTGATTTATGATCAGCTGGATAATCAGGTTGATGCATTTATTGTTCAGGCGGCGCCGGGCAGGGATACTATTGATATGCTTAGAGAAATTCGCGTACAAAAGCCAATGCTTCTTGTAGCAAATGATGCGTTGCGTGAAAAAGAGGAAGATCATACATCAAAATATTCTGATTTGCCTGTTATTATGCCAGACTATTACCGTATGGGATATACATTGGCACAGGACTTATTAAGCCGCAATCAAAATAATATTCAAGGCAAAACTGTTGGAATTATAAGCGGATTTAAGAAAACAGACTGTACTGATAAATGTATGCAGGGTGTATTAGATGTGCTTTCTGATACGGGATGTGAGATTCAGTTTGATATGAATATCACATATGATATGGAAATTACACAGAGGTTAAAAGAGCAGCAGCCAGTCGATTATTTGATTGTATTTGATACCAGTGCCTTAGAGCAGGTAGCAGGAATGTATGCACAGAAAAAAGAGTGTGACACGAAAATCTATGGAATTGGAAATAGTATAAAGTGTGTGTATTATCTCGATGATTCTGTGATTGATGGGCTAATTGCGATAGATGGATATGGAATGGGATATCATAGCGCTATAGAAATTTCAAAAGTGCTGAAAAATCATCTGTATACGATTAACAACCAGACGATTGAGTATCATCTGTTGCATAAAGAAGATATTTTCAGAGAAGAGGTACAGCATTTTCTTCATACGTATGATTGAGAATTTGCATATAGTCAGCCAAAAAGGAATGGAGATTTCAATGAAACAGTATCAGATAAGAAGTATTCTGATCGGATGCATGTTGTTGTGTCTGACAGGATGTACGGCGAATAGTGAAAAAAAAAGAGATGTTCTTCGTGTTGGTGTTGTGCTATACACGCAGGACGACCCCTTTATTAATGCGCTTACAGATTGTCTGAAGGAAGATCTGGCGGGATATGAGTCAGATTCTCTAAAGGTGATTATGACTGTAAGGGATGGAAAAAATGATCAGAAGATTCAAAATGAAGTTGTGAAGGAAATGCTTGATGCTGGCTGTGAGATACTTGCTGTTGATCTCGTTGACAGGACAGAGCCGTCAAATATAATAAAGATGGCAAAAAAGGAAAATATACCTGTTATTTTCTTTAATAGAGAGCCAGTGAGAGAGGATTTGATGCAGTGGGATAAGCTGTATTATGTAGGCGGAGATGCCAGACAGTCTGGTATGATGCAGGGTGAGATTGCAGCAGATATGATACGAGACAATGACGCAGTAGATCGAAATCAGGACGGAAAGATTCAATATGTACTTCTTGAGGGTGAGACAGGTCATCAGGATGCAATCATTCGAACAGACAGTGTGGTAAAAACAATTAAAGAACAGGGCATTATATTAGAAAGACTAAGTTTCCAATTTGCAAACTGGAATCGTGGACAAGCTGAAAATAAGATGACACAGCTGATTAATCAATATGGAGACGAGATTGAACTAGTCCTTTCTAATAATGATGAGATGGCTCTTGGTGCAGTTGCTGCGTATGATGCACTTGATTATGATAAAGACAGACGTCCGATGATTTTTGGAATAGATGGTTTGGAAGGTGCATTGGATGCTGTCCAAAAAGGCACCATTCAGGGGACTGTGTATAATGACAGGCATGGACAAGCTGAGCAGATTTCGCGTCTTGCGATGACACTGTTTCAAGGTCAGACACCGCCAAAGGAGGATCTGGAAAATGAACGATATATCTTTTTGCCGTATCAAAAGGTGACGGCAGAAAATGTGGAATCATTTATGGAACAATAAAAAGGTTCATTTTCGGAAAGGAAAGATTGAAAATGGAAGATTGGCTGATAAACTATTATGAACAGACAGATCCGCTTAAAAGACAGCAGATGCTTCTGGAAAATAAAAATGAAACCATGAGTGAAGAAGATAAACTTCGAATGAAGCTCTGGGAGACCAGATATGGGAAAGGTAAGCTAAGGAAGGATATGTTTGTTGGTTATCTTATGAATTTAAAATATATTGTAGAAAGTGGAAGCATGGATTTGGGAGGCAGAAAGAAAAAGCTTGCGATAGAAGCTATTCTTGGTCTGAATTTATATGAATTTGAAAGAAAGCCAAAGACTCAGCAGGAAATAATTTTTTTAGAGTTAAAAAACACATGCAGAAAATATATTGAGATTAGTACAGGAGGACGTGGCTTTACTTCTGTTATTTTTGGAATGGGACAGCTGTCAGATGAAAGCATTGCAGGAAAGATCGCTGAACAAATAAGCAGAATTGTGTTTGATGCACCTCATAGTCTGCGAATGGAAAAAGAATTTGAGCCGCTTCAAAGAGCTGCTTTAGAGGTGTTTAGGGAAATTTATCCTAATCGCGAACATTTTCTGAAAAAAAGATAAGGAATGATAAACGGTGCATTTTCTCTTTAACGCTACTTGTATTTGAACATCAAAAACGATATACTGTAACTGTTTTAATGCTTTAATTATAAGGAGGAGATGAGTATGGCAGAATATTGCATCAGCTGCTGTTCTACAGCTGATTTGACAAAGGAATATTTTGATAAGCGTGGAATCCATTATGTGTGTTTTCATTATGAACTGGGAGGAACGGACTATCTTGATGACCTTGGTCAGACGATGCCTCCGTCAGAGTTATATCGCAGAATGCTTGCAGGTGAGGAGGCAAAGACATCACAGGTTAGTATCGGCGAGTATGCAGACTTTTTTAGAAAAATGTTTGAAGAAGGAAAAGATATTCTTCATTTAACACTTTCAAGTGGAATTTCAGGCAGTTACAATTCAGCATGTATCGCAGCAGAACAGGTAAAAGAAGAGTATCCAAACAGAAAAATTTATGTAGTGGATTCACTAGCAGCTTCCTCTGGTTATGGTTTGTTAGTAGATACCCTGGCAGACAGAAAGGATGCAGGAGAGAGCATAGATGAACTGTATGCATGGGTGTGTGAAAATAAAAAGAAACTGCAGCACTGGTTTTTTACTTCTGATCTTACGTTTTTTATCAGAGGCGGAAGAGTATCAAAGGCAGCTGGATTTTTTGGAGGTATGCTTGGAATCTGTCCTTTGTTAAATGTGGACTATGAGGGACATCTGACAGCAAGAGAGAAGGTGCGCACGAAGAAAAAGGTGATTCAGCGCATCGTTCAGAAGATGGAAGAAAATGCCGAGGGAGGTCTGGTATATTCGGGCAAATGCTATATCTGTCAGTCGGAGTGCATGGATGACGCAAAAGCTGTTGCAATGCTCGTTGAGAGCCGCTTTCCTAATTTAAATGGAAAAGTTGAAATTTATCCGATTGGTGCTACAATTGGTAGTCATACCGGTCCAGGAACAGTAGCATTATTTTTCTGGGGAAAGGAACGCGTGGATTGACGCAGTTTTGTAAAAGAAATGTAATGTTTTTTGGATATTTGAAACATTGAAATAAACTCATACTTATGGTATGATACGAAGGGTTAAAGGCGTTATCGTTTACGTTATACGCAGACGATAACTTAAAAAAAGCCGCAAAAATGCGGCAGAACGGAGAAGCATATGATTTGCCCGAAATGTGGTGCCAGACTAGCGCAGGGAAGCACGATTTGTCCAATTTGCGGAACAAAGATACGCCCCTCTAAAGTCAAGGTACAAGACAATTATGAAGAGCAGCCAGATCAAGGCTACGATTCAGATTCAGATGATGATTATGAAGAAAATCTGAATGATGATTACGATTATGACGAAGAGGATGACAGCTACGGTAATGATGATTACGACAATGATGATTATGAACCGGCTCATCCAAAAACAAATCGTATTCTTGTTGTTATTATTGTCACAGTAATTGCATTGATTGCTGCGATGATCGTATTGATTGTTCTTCTTTTCAGCAGTGGAAAAAAGAACAATAAGCAGATTCCGTATACAGTAGACAAGATACAGGATACGGATACGAAGAAAGAAACACAGAAAGAAACTCAAAAGGAGACAGAAACTGAAGTAGTTGAAATCAAAGACAACAAGGTTACTTCCGGAAGAAATGTCTATGAGCTTTCAAATGATGAGTTAAAGCTTGTTGAGTACAATGATCAGGGACAAGTTGTTCGTATTCCGGCAGAAATCGGCGGATATCCGGTAACTTCAATTGGTTCACATGCATTTAAGAACAATACGTCAGTTCAGTATTTAAAGCTTCCTGAAGGAATGAAGGAGCTTGATGATTCTGCACTGTCTGATATTGAGCTTTTAAAGGAAGTAGTAATTCCAGAATCAATTGAGAAAATTGGAAAGCTTGCATTTTCAAAGGTTCAGAAGGCAATTTGTGTAAAGGGAAGTTATGCATGGAGCTATATGCGTCAAGGAAATGCTGATGAAGTAGTGGAAGGCACATCACTTTCACTTGACAATAATGCGTCCACGCCATCAAGCTCTGCACAGCAGACAGTTCCAACACAGCCGACGACTGCACAGCAGGCAGCGTCACAGCCGCAGCCGCAGCAGACGCCAGCCCCAGCCCCGTCCCCAGAGCAGACACCGGCCACAGCCCCGTCTTCAGAGCAGCAGCCAGCGACAAATCCATCACCGGATCAGACACCAGCCACGGCTCCATCTTCAGAGCAGCAGCCAGCCACGAATCCATCACCAGATGAGACACCGGCCCCGGCTCCATCTTCAGATCAGACGCCAGCCACAAATCCATCATCAGATGAGACACCAGCGCCAGCACCGTCACCAGATGAGACACCAGCACCAGCACCGTCACCAGATGAGACGCCAGCACCAGATACATCAACAGATGAGACGCCGGAAGCACCAACGGAGCGAAATGCAGAAAATATTCTTGCAAAGATTTCTGCAGATTCTGGTGGAAGCGTTGTAGGAAACAGCTATATGTTCTACGATTTTAATGGAAATGGTGTTCAGGAAGCATTTGCACTTGTTGATGTAGGCGGACGAAAGGAAATCTGGTACAATGGAGAGGATTCTACTTCCAATGCAGTTGAGATTTTCCCAATCACTGATGTTGCATCATGCAGTGTTAATGCTATTGCAAACGGCACAACACAGTTTGTTTTGAGTGTCACCACTTCAACAGGAGAATCATATTCCTGCATTTATGGAGCAGATGGTGCAAATGGCTATATGGTAGCAGATTTGCTTCCGGGTGTATTTGTATCAGATGGCGTAAGCTTACAGTTAGACAATGGAATGAATGGAGTTGCATATCTGATTGCTTCTGACGGAGGCTATAGTGAGTATGCAGCACAGGAACTGGCAAGGAGTCAGTTTGATGCGATGCCGGGTGCAGAGGATATCTGGTCACAGGTAAGCGCACTGATTGGTGCAGAACCAACAGACCTTCATTTCTGGAATCGTTCAAGTGCAGTTGGTAATTTGATTCAGATTGCATTTACAGATGCAGCAGGAACACCAAGTTACATCAATGTGTCATGGACTCAGGATGGAATGCAGTTTGAAGATGGTGCACTTAATGTTCATAATGGTGTGGTAAAATCTTCTTATACAGGATTAAATCAGATTCAGCCGCAGGAAGTTCCGCAGGTAGAGACAGAGCCGGCTGATCCAGCTACAGAGATTTCATTTGCAGATGGAACAGCAGTTACACTTTCAGCAGAAGGAACTAATTATACGGCAGATCTTAATGGAGATGGTGCAGCAGACTTCTTCAAATATCGTACTGAGGTAGCAGAGGATGGAAGTACAACCAGCCTTATCGTCAATGTGAATGGTACCGATTATACAGTTGGTACAGGAATCAGTGCAGCATATAAGGTAGAGGTATGTGATTTAAATACATCCGATAATCAGCTTAATATTGTAGTTGTTGGAACAGGTGCAGACAACTCTGTTACCAGTTTCCGCGTATTGAGCGGAACCGATCTTTCTACACCGCTTATGCAGGATGGAACATTTACCGTGCTTAACGGATATGGAAATGCAGAGCGCCTGTATAATACGTCCCATGTACTTACACCTTCTTCCGCAAATGGAACATTTGATGAAAATGGTGGATTTACGTTAGCAGTGACAAGCCCAATTTCTATTGACAGTCTTGGCCGTTATGTCTGCAAGATTCCATATGAATTAAAGGATGGTGTGATTGCAGAGGATGCATTAAGTGAGACAACTGGAAACTACGAATATGAGCTTGTTGATCTGACATCACAGGAACAGTTTAATTATATTCTGGCAGCAGATACGAATTTGTTAAGTTCGGCAGCAGCAGATGCTGCGCCAGCGGTATTACTTGGCACAGGAACACAGGTATTCCCAAGAAAGCTGATTCAGGCGGCAAATGAACCAGGTGCATTTTATCTTTACGTAGAGGATGCATCAGGAAACGCTGGATATCTTCCACTTGGTGAGGGACAGACATTGTTCCAGAGCGTACCACAATAATTTATAAGTAGACAAAAAACTGGCCTCCCACGGGAGACCAGTTTTTTTTGGAGGTGTTTCTTCTATACTATATAATGTGATACCTACGAATTGCCCTGCAACTCTCGCAATTCTAAAAACATTCGGATTCGCTGATTTTCTTCGAAAATCGCTGCATCCTCATGTTTTTGCGGGTTCCAAGCTCAAAGCCTTTAGTGCAAGCACGAACGGCTTTTTGAGCTTTTAACCCTGGTATCACATACTTGTCCAGCGACCAGATGAACCGCATGGAAGAACAAGACCAGACTGTGTTACAGGAAGACCAATTTCATCAGAAACAACGTGACCGCCAAATTTGCTTACAACCTCAAGTCCAAGAAGATATGTTAAGACAGAAGCAGCAAAACCAGTTGTATAGCTGTTAATAAGGAAAAATAGCGGTTTGTCAGAAAGTAGCTGTGAACACAGTGATACGAGTGGATGAATAGCATCCTCAATTTTCCAGATTTCACCCTTAGGTCCGCGTCCATAAGATGGCGGATCCATGATGATTGCATCATAGTGATTGCCGCGTCGGATTTCTCGTTCAACAAATTTCTGACAATCATCAACAATCCAGCGAATCGGTGCATCAGACAGTCCACTAGATGCTGCATTTTCTTTTGCCCAGGCAACCATGCCCTTTGAAGCATCTACATGAGTAACAGAAGCGCCAGCAGCTGCTGCAGCAAGTGTTGCACCGCCAGTGTAGGCAAATAAATTAAGTACTTTAATAGGACGGTTTGCATTTTGAATCAGGTTAGAAAACCAATCCCAGTTTGCAGCCTGCTCAGGGAATAAGCCTGTGTGCTTAAAAGAGAATGGCTTTAACTGGAAGGTAAGCTTTCCATAATGAATGCTCCACTGCTGCGGCAGAGAGAAAAACTCCCATTCACCGCCTCCCTTGCTGCTTCTATGATAATGTCCGTTCTTTTTCTTCCAACCCGGATTGGTGTGAGGTGTGTTCCATACAACCTGAGGGTCCGGACGTACCAGAAGATAATTTCCCCAGCGCTCAAGTTTCTCTCCGTTAGAGGTATCAAGGACTTCGTAGTCCTTCCAGTTATCAGCCAGCCACATAATAATATCCAACCTTTCTTATATATATGCGATACCGAATGTTTTTAGAATTGCGAGAGTTGCATTGCAACGGAGCAATTCGTTGGTATCAGTAATTCTAAATCACATATATAAGTATAAGAAAGAACAGGCATCCTGTCAATAGAGTGTTGCCAATCGTCGAACCACCCTTCGTAAACTTCTGGGTCGAAAAAAACTTTAAAAAATTTGAAAAAAGTGCTTGCATTTTGTTTTGATATAGTGTATAGTATACCTTGCTGTGACATGATAGCAAAGAAGCGCGAGGTTGCTGCCGATAGGGCAGGTTTTCCGTGGAGCGAATGTCAAGTCAAGAAACTGGCGACAAGTCACTGTATACAATGAAACATCTACAAACATTGAGGTAGAAACGGACTGTGCGGAGATTAGGAAACGCACGGGGTAGTGTACAGTCACCACTTGTCGTGCTACAAAAACATTTATAGTACGAAAAGGAGGCGGCTTTTTTTATGGCAGCAAGTCAGGTAATGAGAATTACATTAAAAGCATACGATCATCAGTTAATCGATGCAAGCGCAAAAAGCATTATTGAAACAGTTAAGAAGACAGGATCTAAGGTGAGTGGACCAGTTCCAATGCCAACTAAGAAAGAGATCATCACAATTCTTAGAGCGACTCACAAATATAAAGATTCCAGAGAGCAGTTCGAGCAGAGAACTCACAAGAGACTCATCGATATCATTCAGCCATCTCAGAAGACAGTAGATTCACTGTCCCGTCTGGAGATGCCAGCTGGTGTATATATTGATATTAAGATGAAAAACAAGTAATTTTAAACAAGTATGTCCGGAATTACGTTGATATAGAAGCAACAAGCAATTGTTCCACTTATGTCCACGGTTCTAGGATGATTGGGAAAAATCCCAATCCGCTGTAGATTCACAGGAGGTAATAGGATGAAGAAGGCTATTTTAGCAACAAAGGTCGGAATGACACAGATCTTCGACGAAAAGGGCACACTGGTTCCGGTTACCGTACTGCAGGCTGGACCATGTGTAGTAACACAGGTTAAGACCGTAGCAAACGACGGTTACAGCGCAGTTCAGGTAGGTTTCGTTGACAAGCGCGAGAAGCTGGTTAACAAGCCGGTTAAGGGACATTTTGACAAGGCTGGCGTTTCTTACAAGAGATTCGTAAGAGAGTTCAGACTTGATGATGCTGAGAATTACTCAGTTAAGGATGAGATTAAGGCAGACGTTTTCGCAGCAGGCGAGAAGGTTGATGCTACTGCAATCTCCAAAGGTAAGGGCTTCCAGGGCGCTATTAAGAGACACGGACAGTCCAGAGGACCTATGGCTCATGGTTCTAAGTACCATCGTCATGCTGGTTCCAACGGCCCTGCAACAACACCAGGACGCGTATTCAAGGGTAAGCACATGCCAGGTCATATGGGACATGTACAGGTAACAATCCAGAACCTTGAAATCGTAAGAGTTGATGCTGAGCAGAACCTGATTCTGGTTAAGGGTGCAGTACCTGGACCGAAGAAGTCTTTAGTAACATTGAAGTATTCAGTAAAGGCTTGATTGCTTTTACAGAAGTTGGAAGGAGGACCACACTAATGGCTACAGTAGCTGTTTATAATATGCAGGGTGCCGAGGTCGGTAAGATGGATCTTAATGATGCAATCTTTGGCGTAGAAGTCAATGAGCATCTGGTAAAGATGGTTGTTACCGCACATCTGGCAGCAGAGCGTCAGGGAACTCAGAAAGCAAAGACACGTTCTGAGGTATCCGGAGGCGGAAGAAAACCATGGAAGCAGAAGGGAACCGGTCACGCAAGACAGGGTTCAACAAGAGCTCCGCAGTGGACAGGCGGTGGTGTTGTATTCGCTCCAGTACCGAGAGATTACACCATTAAGCTGAACAAGAAAGAGAAGAGAGCTGCTCTGAAGTCTGCTCTGACCAGCAGAGTACAGGAGAACAAGTTCATCGTTGTTGATGAGCTGGCTCTGAATGAGATTAAGACAAAGAAGTTCGTAGAAGTTATGAACAACCTTAAGGTTTCTAAGGCTTTAGTTGTTCTGGCTGAGGACGATCAGAACGTAATCAAGTCCGCAAGCAATGTAGCATCTGTAAAGACTGCAAATGCAGGCATGATCAACGTATACGATATTTTAAAGTACAGCACTGTTGTTGCTACTAAGGCAGCAGTAGAGAAGATTGAGGAGGTCTATGCGTAATGGCTGATATTAGATATTATGACGTTATTTTAAAGCCGGTTGTTACAGAAAAGAGCATGGACATCATGGCTGACAAGAAGTACACCTTCCTGGTTCATCCGGAAGCTAACAAGGCAATGATCAAGGAAGCTGTAGAGAAGATGTTCCCTGGAACCGAGGTTAAGACCGTTAACACAATGAACAATGACGGAAAGACCAAGAGAAGAGGAAGAACAGAAGGAAAGACCGTAAAGACAAAGAAGGCAATCGTAACCTTGACTGAGAACAGCAAGGAGATTGAGGTATTTGCAGGTCTGTAATTCCCACAAGGAATATACGCACAAAAGCGTGACAATAAATGCTGTAAAGGAGAACAATCATGGGAATCAAAAAGTATACCCCATATACACCGTCCAGAAGAAATATGACGGGTCTGGATTTCACTGAGATCACAAAGAATGCTCCAGAGAAGTCCCTGACAGTATCTTTAAAGAAGAACTCCGGCCGCAATAATCAGGGTAAAATTACCGTAAGACATCATGGCGGCGGTTCAAGAAGAAAATATAGAATCATTGATTTCAAGCGCAACAAGGATAACATTCCTGCAACCGTTCTTTCTATCGAGTACGATCCGAACAGAACAGCTAATATCGCTCTTATCTGCTACGCAGATGGTCAGAAGGCTTACATCTTAGCTCCTCAGGGACTTAAGGTTGGTCAGAAGATCATGAACGGTGAGCATGCAGAGGCTAGACTTGGTAACTGTTTACCATTATCCTTAATTCCGATTGGTACTGAGGTACACAACGTTGAGCTGTATCCGGGTGCTGGTGCACAGATGGTACGTTCCGCTGGTGTTGCTGCTCAGTTGATGGCTAAGGAAGGCAAGTATGCTACCTTAAGACTTCCATCAGGTGAGATGAGAATGGTTCCGATCAACTGCCGTGCTACAGTAGGTATTATCGGAAATGGTGGCTGGACGTAAGCGTCACATGGGTATTCGCCCGACAGTCCGCGGTTCTGTTATGAACCCGAATGACCATCCACACGGTGGTGGTGAGGGACGTGCTCCGGTAGGACGTCCAGGTCCGTGTACACCTTGGGGTAAGCCTGCACTGGGTCTGAAGACCAGATCTAAGAAGAAGGCATCCAATAAGCTGATCGTAAGAAGAAGAGACGGAAAAGCTTTATCTAAGTAATTTTGTCTCACATTGAATCGAATTAAGGAGGTTAAAACCTATGGCTCGCTCATTAAAGAAAGGACCATTTGCTGACGAGAGTTTACTGAAGAAGGTAGACGCTATGAACGCAGCGGGACAGAAGCAGGTTATTAAGACCTGGTCTCGTCGTTCTACAATCTTCCCGCAGATGGTTGGACATACAATTGCAGTTCATGACGGAAGAAAGCATGTTCCGGTATATGTTACCGAGGATATGGTAGGTCATAAGCTGGGCGAATTCGTTGCTACCAGAACCTTTAAAGGTCACGGTAAGGACGACAAGAAGAGCAAACGTTAATCGGATATACTTGAAAGGAGGTAACACAAGTCATGGCAAAAGGACATAGATCCCAAATTAAGAGAGCAAGAAATGAGCAGAAGGACACCAGACCATCTGCAACCCTTTCTTATGCAAGAGTTTCTGTTCAGAAGGCTTGTTTTGTATTAGATGCCATTAGAGGCAAGGACGTTGCAACTGCACTTGGTATTGTAACTTACAATCCGAGATATGCATCTTCTTTAATCAAGAAGCTGCTTGAGTCTGCAGTAGCAAACGCAGAGAACAATAATGGAATGAAGGCAGGTAACCTTTACGTAGAGGAGTGCTACGCTAACCAGGCACCTACCATGAAGAGAATCAAACCGAGAGCACAGGGTAGAGCTTATCGTATCTTAAAGAGAACAAGCCACATTACTGTAGTTCTGAACGAGAAATAATAGGAGGGCACTATGGGACAGAAAGTTAATCCTCATGGCATGAGAGTCGGCATCATCAAGGACTGGAATTCCAAGTGGTATGCTGAAGCTGATTTTTCTGATAACCTTGTAGAGGACTACAATATCAGAAAGTTCTTAAAGAAGAAGTTATACAGTGCTGGTGTATCTAAGATCGATATCGAGCGTGCATCAGACCGTGTTAAGATTATTATCTTCACTGCTAAGCCGGGTATTGTAATCGGCAAGGGCGGAGCTGAGATCGAGAAGTTAAAGGGCGAGCTTGCTCCGTACGTAAATGGCAAGAAGGTTTTTGTAGATATTAAAGAGGTTAAGAGACCGGATAAGGAAGCTGTTTTAGTAGCTGAGAACATTGCTGCACAGCTTGAGAACCGTGTATCTTTCCGTAGAGCTATGAAGTCCGTTATGAGCAGAGCTATGAAGTCTGGTGCTCTTGGTATCAAGACAACCTGTTCTGGACGTCTGGGCGGTGCTGATATGGCCCGTACCGAAACTTACAGCGACGGAACTATCCCGCTGCAGACTCTGCGTGCTGACATTGATTATGGTTTCGCAGAGGCAAACACTACCTACGGTAAGGTTGGTGTTAAGGTTTGGATCTACAAGGGTGAGGTCCTTCCTACCAAGTCTAACAAGGAAGGGAGCGATAAATAATTATGTTAATGCCAAAGAGAGTTAAGCGTCGTAAGCAGTTCCGCGGTTCTATGGCTGGTAAGGCTAACAGAGGAACTACGATCACCTATGGTGAGTACGGTATTGTTGCTACCGAGCCTTGTTGGATTAAGTCCAACCAGATCGAGGCAGCTCGTATTGCCATGACACGTTATATCAAGCGTGGTGGCCAGGTATTCATTAAGATTTTCCCAGATAAGCCAGTATCCGCAAAGCCGGCTGAGACTCGTATGGGTTCCGGAAAGGGTGCTCTTGAGTATTGGGTAGCAGTAGTAAAGCCAGGCCGCGTTCTCTTCGAGATCGGCGGTGTGGATGAAGCAACAGCAAAGGAAGCTCTTCGTCTTGCAACACACAAGTTGCCACTGAAGTGTAAGATCGTTTCCAAGGCAGACTTAGAAGGCGGTGATAACAGTGAAAATTAATAAGTATGTAGAAGAACTTAATGCGAAATCGTCCGCAGAGTTAAATGAAGAATTAGTAGCTGCTAAGAAGGAACTTTTTAATTTAAGATTCCAGAATGCAACCAACCAGTTAGATAATACCAGCAGAATCAAAGAGGTTCGCAAGAATATTGCAAGAATTCAGACTGTTTTGGCTGCCAAGGCAAACTAAATGGCAACGAAAGGAATGGTTATGGAAGAGAGA
>OGCZ01000544.1_pt1 | contig 16722 bp, 12 predicted proteins | sample 1570211 | NCBI WGS metagenome assembly OGCZ01 (sample SAMEA2582158, study PRJEB24529) | metagenome | biome: Human gut stool | place: China | collected 2011 | reverse complement strand
AGTTTTTAAATTCTGTCTTAGATTTCGTATCCCCCAATTTTCCGTGATGAGCCTAAAATTTGCCCACGGGCAAATTTTCTGTAGTTGCTTCTCAAATCCCGGCACTAGCACTAGCCCCTGCCGACCGCACTGATATTAAAAACGGATAGAGAGTGGATACCCGGCACCACGTCTATAATGTTCATTAACCGCACAACCAAAAAGTCAGGCTCCTCTCTGCATTGCAGAGAAGAGCCTGACTTTTCTTGTTATAGCAACTTTTTACAACATAAAATACTTCAGCACAAACAGTACCGCCAATACCCCCATAAGAGGGCTGACCTTGTGAGCCTTGCCGGTGAGCAGGTTCATGGCTACATAGCTGATGGTACCAAAGGAGATACCTTCGGAAATGCTGTAGCAGAAGGGCATGGCAATGATGGCAATGTAGGCCGGAATGGCTTCACTGAGATCATTGAAGTCGATGCCGATAATGGAGCTGAACATCAGGAACCCTACAATTACCAAAGCCGGAGCAGTGGCAAAGGAAGGAATGGCCATAAAGAACGGGGACAGGAACAGGGACAGCAGGAACAGCACGGCAACGGTAACCGCCGTCAGCCCGGTCCGGCCGCCTTCGGAAACCCCGGCAGCACTTTCTACGAACGTGGTTACAGTGCTGGTACCCATGACAGCACCTACGCAGGTGGCCACAGCATCAGCCAGCAGAGCCCCCTTGATATGGGGCAGCTTGTTGTTTTCGTCCAGCATATTGCTCTTGGTGGCTACGCCAATGATGGTGCCCAGGGTATCAAACAGGTCCACAAACAGGAACGCGAAGATAACCACAAAGAAGTCCAGGGAGAACACCCGGCTAAAGTCCATCTGCATAAAGAGAGGCGCCGGGCTGATGGGCAGGAAGGAAGACAGCCCGCCGGAAAAATTGGGGAATACGCTGAAGGTGCCCAGCTTGGGATCCGGTACGTACAGGCCCACGGCTTCGCACAGCATGCCGGCAATCCAGGTGCCCAGAATCCCAAACAGGATGTTGCCCTTCACGTTTTTAATAATCAAAATAGCAGTAAACATAATGCCCAGCATGGCCAGGAGAACGGTAATCCCCACACTGTGGAACGTGCCGTCGGACATGGCCTTGGTAAAGGAATACAGAGAAACCTTCGTGGCCGGGTTGGCGACGATGATCCGGGCGTTCAAAAGACCGATGAAGGCGATGAACAAACCAATACCTACGGAAATGGCCTGCTTCAGGGTCAGAGGAATGGTGTTGAAAATCGCTTCCCGGACACTGGTCAGGGTCAGCAGAATGAAAATGACACCTTCCACGAAAACCGCGGCCAAAGCCATTTGCCAGGGATAGCCCATCTGCTGCACCACCGTGTAGGCAAAGTAGGCGTTGAGCCCCATGCCGGGGGCCAGAGCAAACGGATAGTTGGCAAAGATGGCCATGAAAATGGTACCAACGGCGGACGCAATGGCCGTAACCGTCAGCAGAGCCCCTTTATCCATGCCCGTGCTGCTGAGAATCAGCGGGTTGACAATGAGAATGTAGGCCATGGTCATAAAGGTAGTAATCCCGGCGACGATTTCCGTCCGGGCGGTGGTGTGGGCTTCCTTGAGATGGAAGACCCGTTCAAGAAATTGTTCCATACAAAGCTCCTCTTTTCTTCCCCCTCATGGGAATAATAATCTATATATAAAAGAGCCAGGTCAGCCCTGTTCTTTTTTCCAGAAATCCCGGAAGCGCCCCAGCATGGCCTGCTGACTCAGCTTCTCCGGCCACAGTTCTTCCTGCTCACTGCGGCGCAGCGCGGCGGCCAGATGATCGTACAGATGGGGCACCGATTCTTCCAGCCGGACCACCATTTCCTTCATCTCCTGGCGCTGGGTCTTGCCATCGTAGGGACAGGGATTCTTCAGGGGCACCAGCCCGATTTCCTTGCCGTTGGCAATAATCTCCGACTCCCGGTAGAACAGCAGCGGACGGATTACGGTAATCCCCGATTTGGTCAGATAGGTGGAGGGCATGAACGTCTTCAGCTGCCCGGAATTGAACAGATTGAGCAGCAGCGTTTCCACCGCATCATCATTGTGATGGGCCAGCGCCACCTTATTGCAGCCCAGTTCCTTGGCCTTCCGGTTGGTAGCCGCCCGGCGGAAATAGGCACAGGAGAAGCAGGGCGTATTGCCCCGGTGGCCCCAGACCTCCTCCACATTCACCTGGTCGGAATAATGTTCGATGCCGTACTTAGCACAGAAGTCCTCCAGTTCCTTTTTGGGAAAATCCGGGGCGAACATTCCGTCCACCGTATAGGCGTATAAATCGAAATGGCGAGGACTGTGCTTCCGGGCCTCAGCCAGCGCAGCCGTCATAAACTGGCTGTCCTTGCCGCCGGAAAGACCAATGAGAATCTTGTCCCCCTCCTGGATCATGTCAAATTCAATCATCGCCCGCCACAGCTTGGTCAGCATCTCTGCGGGCACGTAAGGTTTCTTGGACATAGCAGCCTCCTTCGTAAAGAATACCTTATATTATAGCAAATTTTTCCCCAAAGAACATAGAACCTTCACATTTTTTCCGAGTTTTCCCGGCTTCCCCAAAAAGAAGCCGCCTGAGTGGGAAGATAACCATAATTGCAGGAATTTCACGAAAAATAACAAGTTCTGGGACGAAACAATTGACGCCGGAGCCCAAGTCCGCTACACTGGAAACGAATACCCCAAATACCCGGCACCCAGCAGCGTGCCTAAAACAGGAGATATATATGATGGAAATTGAAGAAACAATCCTTGCCGGCAAAAAACTGAACCCCTTGCAGCAAGAAACCCTGGAGCAGCAAATCGCAGCAGGCAGTACCCACGCCCTGGTCCTATTGGGCAAATACTACGCCTTTGGCGCCGGAGACGATGCGGACAGCGCTTTGGAACTGTTTTACCAGGCCGCCCAGCTGGGCAGCATAGATGCAATGGTGGAACTGGGCGCCCTGCTGGTACTGTTAGAAGCAGAAGACCAGGCTCTGCCCTGGTTCGAAAAAGCCGCCAAGCAGGACAATACCGAAGCCCTGCTCTATCTAGGCGACCTGTACGCCGCCCAGGAACCTACCCCCGCAAACCAGAAAAAAGCCCGGGCATATTATGCCAAAGCCGCAGAGCTGGGAAACCCAGAAGCCATCCGTATCCTTGCAGAAGGAACGATGGAAGGAGAAGAAGAAAATAAGGAATAGGGAAGGGGAGGGGAAAACGTTGTCTTCTGTAGGGGAGAGTTGCTGGAAAAAGAAAGCAGTTAACTGCATAAGAATTATTGCTGCTTGTTTCCCTCAAGAAAAGCAAACCTAAAATGATTAAAATGTTCATTTTTAATCATTTACTTGAAATTCAAGAAAAAGAATTTCAAGTGGGATTATTTTTGTACATGGTTTGTGATAGAATAAAAGAGAAGTCAAGAATTGAATAAAACCTGCGCAATGTACCACAATTTTTTTAATAAAGAATTTTGTGAGTAAACGATTCGACTTGGTGTTTTTGAAATCTCTGAAATATTTCTAGGCAGAAAGAAGGAAAATTAGAGGATATGGAGAATTTATATAATAAGTATTTTCTACCTCAATCTTTCCTTATGAAAAGTAAATCATAAAGGAGGGCCTATGGAAAATCTAGAGGATTCTCAGTACATTGCACACTTAAATGGTGAAGGACAGGATGCTCCACAGCAGCTGATAGATCATTTAATCCACGTTGCAGAATTAGCTGAATCATTTGCAACAGGTCCTGAAATGAAGCAAATGGCTTATCAGTGCGGAAAATATCATGATGTGGGTAAATATTCCAAAGAATTTCAGGAATATATTCGAGGTTTGATGAAAGGCGGAGTAGACCATTCTTCTGCTGGAGCACAACTCTTGTTCAGAAATCGAGAAATGAATAGTGTGTATGAGGCAATGTGTATTGCGGGACATCACGCAGGTTTGCCAGATATGGGAAGTAAGCTTGATACAGGAGAAGAAAGCAGCTTCTGCGGAAGAATGAAAAAACGTATTCCAGATTATGGTGCGTATATGAATGAATTGGGAAAACCTGAAAAATTGGGAATACCGATGGAACTTCTGCGCAGCCAGAATAGTATTGTAAATACCATGAGGATGAGAATGCTTTTTTCCAGTTTGGTGGATGCAGATTTCCTGGATACAGAAAGATATATGAATCCCCATCAACAAGAACGAGGGAAATTTGCTTCTATTCCCGAATTACACGCTGCTTTTTTTGACAAACTTCAAGAGAAAGGGTATTTATCTGCCAAGAACGCATTGAACGAGAAACGCTGCGAAATCCTGAAACGCTGTATTGCTATGGGAAAAGAGCCCCCTGGAATGTATTCCCTGACTGTCCCCACTGGGGGTGGCAAAACAATTTCTAGTTTTGCATTTGCTTTAGAACAAGCTAAAAAATATGGAAAAGAGCGTATTATTTACGTAATTCCATATACTTCTATTATTGAGCAAACATCATATGTTCTAAAATCTTTTTTAGGAAATCAAAATGTTTTAGAACACCACAGCCAGGTAGACTATGATGATACTAATGAAGATATGCTGCAAAAACGTTTGGCAGCAGAAAATTGGGATGCTCCGATAATTGTGACTACTAATGTACAATTCTTCGAATCTTTGTTTGCAAATAAAACTTCTCGTTGCCGCAAGCTTCACAATGTGGCAAACAGTGTCATAATTTATGATGAAGCCCAAATGCTTCCAACAAATTTTCTAAAGGCGGTTACTCAAGCAATGGAATGTTTGGCAAAAGACTTTCAATGTACTGAGGTTCTGTGCAGTGCTACCCAGCCGGCTTTGGATGATTTCTTTGCAGAACGCCCTAAGGAAATCATGGACAATATCTCGGAAATGTACAAATTCTTTAAAAGAACAAAGTTCCAGGATGATGGTCTGCAGACCTACGAAACTATTGGAGAACAAATCTCTCGTAGCAAGCAAGCCTTGTGTGTATGTCTGACAAAGGCCGAAGCTCAAAAGGTTTATGCTGCTGTAGCTGATCAGGATAACTGCTGGTATTTATCTACAGATTTATGCCCAATTCATCGGCATAAAGTCATTGAAGAAATGAAAAGACGCCTTAAGGCTGGTGAAACCTGTCGAGTTGTTTCTACAAGCATTATTTCAGTAGGAGTGGATATTGATTTTCCGGTTGTATATATTGAAGAAACCGGAATTGATTCTCTCATTCAAGGTGGTGGGCGCTGTAATCGGGAAGGAAAGCATCCTTTAGAAGAAAGTATTGTCCATATTTTCCAAACAGAGGAAAGTCAAAAAAGTCGATTTCTAAAACAAGAACGACAGTGTACGCAATTGACTAAAGCTTTTATACCAGATGAAATATCTTCTCCTAATGCCATTGAATATTATTTTAAACATCTTTATCAGGCTAAGGAGGTTATCCTGGATGAAAAAAAGATTTTGGAGAAATCCAACAGACTGTCATTTGCGCAAATCGCCAAAGATTTTCATTTGATTGAGGATCACACCAAAACAGTGTTTATCCCTCTTGACGAAAACGCAGAAGTGATTGCAAATCAACTACGATTAGGTGTGCGCAATAGAGAATTGATGAGAAAGGCAGCAAAATACAGTGTTAACGTATATTCTGGTGCTTTTTTTCATACTAAAGGTTTATATGAACAATTGATTAATGATGGTTATGCAATTGAACTAGACGAAAATTTGGCGATACTGACAAATCTGGAAAAAGTCTATGATGAGAAAATGGGCTTTCATTACCATCATGAGGAGGGGATGGGAATATGTTGGTAATGCTGCAATTTGAACAAAATGAGGTGATAGGATGAATTATGGAGTGAAGATTGAATGCTGGGGGCCGTATGCCTGCTTTACCCGGCCGGAGATGAAGGCTGAGCGAGTTTTCTATGATGTAATGACCCCGTCAGCAGCGCGCGGCTTGGTAGAGGCCATCTATTGGCATCCAGGATTGCGGTATGTGATTGATGAAATTGATGTACTCAATCCCATTAAATTCACCAACATCCGCCGGAATGAACTTATGCATAAGTTAAGTGCAAGTTCAGTAAAGGCAAATGCTAAAAAAGGTAAACCTATTATGATTGTTACAAGGCAGGATATCATGCAGAGAGCCTCTACTGTTTTAAAAGATGTACGCTACTGCATCACTCTCCATTTTGAGATGACTGATAAGGCCGCTGCAGGTGATAATCCTGGGAAATTTCGCGAAATGCTTACCCGTCGGGCACGAAAGGGACAATGTTACCATCAACCTTACTTTGGAACCAGAGAATTTCCTGCTTGTTTCCGCTTGGTAGAGGATGAAGAAGTATTGATACCCTATCCGTATACCCAATCCCTAGGCTATATGCTGTATGATATGGACTATAGCAATCCAGAACAAATTACGCCAATGTTTTTCAAGGCAGAATTAAAAGATGGCATCCTGGATTTGCGGAATTGTGAGGTGCATCAATGATCTTACAAGCCCTGACAGATTATTACGATTCTTTGATTAGGGATGGCCTTGTAGGTAAGCCTGGCTGGAGTAAATTGCCTATATCTTATCAAGTAGTATTGAATGAAGATGGTAAATTAATCCAGCTTCAATCAATTTTGGCGGAAACAAGTGATGGTAAAAGCTTAAAAAAGTTTCTATTAGTACCTGAACCTGAACATAGATCAGGAACGCAAAAGAAAGCACATTTTTTATGCGATAATGCCGGATATTTATTGGGATATGAAAAAGGAAGTGTTCAATTAGAAAAATTTAACGCAGCTAAAGAATTGCATCATAAGATATTGGACCATTGTCAATCTACAGTTGCAAAAGCTATACTAAAATTTTTTGATTGCTGGAACCCATTAGAGGCTGAACAAAATTCTCTGATTAATGCAGAACCGGATGCCATAAATAATGGCGGAAATTTAATCTTTATTGTTAATCAGGATAGTCCACTTAAAGATAAAGAAATTTGTAGAGCGTGGGATTCCTTTAAAGCAAATTCTATTGGTGATTTCACTAGAGGCCAATGTTTAGTAACAGGAAGAAAAAATGTTCCTATAGCGCGTATTCACCCTAATATCAAAGGAGTGAGGGGGGCCCAGACTAGCGGAGCCGCTATTGTATCTTTTAATACAAATGCTCTTGAATCCTATGGTCATGATGGGGAACAGGGCAATAATGCTCCTGTAGGAGAATATGCAGCATTTGCTTATTCCGCAGCTTTGAATTATCTAATCCGAGAAAGAAAATGCAGCCTTGTGGGTGGTGATACCGTGGTGTATTGGTCAGCTGATGCCAACCCATTGTATCAAGATGGCTTTTCTGAGTGTATGGGTAATGATGCAGGAATTTCGGAAGCTGACTTAGCTGCAATGATTGAAAAAATTTCTAAGGGACAGCAAGCTGATATTTCTGGCGTAACATTGTCACCTGATGAACCGTTTTATGTATTGGGATTGGCCCCTAATGCAGCACGTCTTTCCATCCGATTCTTTTATCGCAATACCTTTGGAGCAACAATTGCCCACATTGCAGAGCATCACCAGCGTATGAAAATTGTACGCCCGAGCTGGGAAAAGCAAGAACAAATTCCTTTGTGGAGATTGCTCAAGGCTACAGTTAATCCACATTCTAAGGATCCTGCATCATCCCCCTTGCTGGCAGGCAGTTTGCTGCGGAGTATTCTGCAGGGACAGCCCTATCCAGAAGCTATGTATCAGAATATCTTGTTGAGAGTTTTCTCTGACCAGGATGAAAGAGGAGATAATGGGACGACTACTGTCAACAAAATTACTTATGTCAAAGCCGCTTTTATTAAAGCGTACTTATTAAAAAATCATTTTGAAAGATGGGGTGAAGATTTAACTATGGCAGTCAATGAAGATTGTAAGGCGTTGCCCTATGTATTGGGGCGTTTGTTCTCAGTTCTTGAGGCACTGCAGGAAGCCGCTAATCCTGGCATTAACGCCACCATTAAGGATCGGTATTTCAATGCAGCCTGTGCAACACCGGGGTCTGTTTTTCCGACACTTATGAAGTTGGCTAATGCACATCTGGCAAAGTTGGAAAAAAGACAACAAGTTTACTATTCCAAAAAGCTGCAAGCGCTGGCCGATGAAATTGTGATGCCGAATCAAGGAAAGCCTATTCCCAGTCGGTTGAATCAAGAAGAACAAGGGGTATTTATTTTAGGGTATTATCAGGAAACCCAAAAACGGTTTACGAAAAAGGAGGAAAAATGATGAGCGAAGCAATTCAAAACAGATACGATTTTGTGGTGCTGTATGATGTGGAGAACGGAAATCCTAATGGGGACCCTGATGCAGGGAATATGCCCCGGGTAGATCCGGAAACGGGCTTGGGTCTGGTAACGGACGTCTGCATTAAACGGAAAATCCGCAACTATGTAGAAGATGCCAAGGCAGATGAAAAAGGCTATAAGATTTATATTAAAGAGTCTGTTCCGTTGGAATCCAGTGATAAAACGGCGTTGGAGTATTTGAATGTAAACGATATTAAAGATATAAAGAAAAAAGACCCCGATGCCGATAAAAAAATTAAAGATTTCATGTGCCAAAACTTCTATGACGTGCGGACCTTTGGCGCAGTTATGACCACCTTCGTAAAAGGAGCACTGAATTGTGGCCAGGTGAGAGGACCGGTGCAACTGGGATTTTCCCGGAGCATTGACCCCATTACACCGCAAGAAATTACCATTACGCGGGTAGCCATCACTACTGAGAAAGATGCAGCTAATAAAAAAACTGAGATGGGACGGAAATATATCGTGCCTTATGGCTTGTATCGGATGGAAGGCTATGTTTCTGCCAACCTGGCACAAAAATCTACTGGCTTTTCTGAAGATGACTTAAAGCTGCTTTGGGAAGCATTGGTAAATATGTTTGAAAATGACCATTCTGCCGCTAGAGGCAATATGGCAGTAAGAAAGCTGTATGTGTTTAAGCATGATTCTGTTTTGGGCAATACGCAATCTTATAAACTGTTTAACCGTGTGCAGGTAGAAAAGAAGGATGCCCAGAAAGTTGCACGCTCGTTTGAAGATTATGCTGTAACAGTAGATACAGCAAATTGGCCGACCGGGGTTCACTGCACGGAGATGGTTGAACAGGAAAAAGTAGAAGAATAAACCGGTGCATTGCCATACATAATGAAAAATAAAGGGAAAAATGGCATATAAAGAAGATGAATATCTCTTACTGTCAGGAATTCAGCACTTTGCATTTTGTAGGCGACAATGGGCACTCATTCATATTGGGCAGGTTTGGGCTGAGAACCGTCTGACTGCTGAAGGAGAATTGGTGCACAAGAATGCTCATAAAAATGACTATGTTGAGAAAAGGGCTGGAATCATGACAGTGAGAGCCCTGAAAATTGCATCACCTCAGTTAGGAATTTCAGGACAATGTGATGTGGTAGAGTTTCTGCCTACGGAACAAGAAGAAATTGGAATCCATTTGCCCAAGCATCGCGGTCTTTGGCAGGTGAATCCAGTTGAGTATAAACGGGGCAAAGACAAAGATGATGGCAGCGATATGCTGCAGCTGTGCTGTGAGGTTCTTTGCTTGGAAGAAATGCTGGCCTGCCATATTGATGCAGCAGATCTCTTCTATCATGAGTTAATGCGCCGTAGGCGTATAGAAATTACAGATACCTTGAGGCTTGCCGCAAAAAATACTCTGTTAGAAATGCATGGTTATTTTTCCCGGGGGATTATTCCTAAAGTGAAACCTAGCAAAAGATGTAGCAGCTGTTCTTTAAAAGATTACTGTCTTCCCTCATTGCTTAAACGCAGTAATGTGGCAGAATATTATCAGGATATGCTGGGGGATGGTAAAAAATGAGAAAGTTGCTAAACACATTGTTCGTAATGTCAGAAGATGCATATTTGTCCTTGGAAGACGCAAATATAGTTCTTTGGAAAAATCAAGAAAGGGCAGCACAGCTGCCCCTTCTTGATTTAGAAAACATTCTCTATTTTGGGTATAGAGGCGCTTCTCCTGCATTATTGGGCGAATGTGCCAAACGGAATATAGGGTTTTGTTTTTTAAAACCAAATGGGCGTTTTTTAGCCAGGGTATGTGGAGCAAGCCACGGGAATGTATTGCTAAGAAAAGCACAATATCGATTGTCGGAGCAGGAGCCCTTTTGCTGTACATTGTCCAAATATATGATTACCGGTAAGATTTATAATGCACGCTCTACTCTTATGAGATACACTCGCGATCACCCCATGCGTATTGATTTGCCCAAATTTGAAGAAGTAATTGCCAATCTGAAGAGTTCTCTCCGGGGAGTACAGACTGTTAATTCTACGGAAGAATTGCGTGGAGTGGAGGGCAATGCAGCTCATTTATATTTCTCTATTTTTGATGATATGATTCTAACAGACAAAAAACATTTTTTTTTAAAAGAGAGAAATAAAAGACCGCCTTTAGATCGCATGAATGCTCTGTTGTCATTTGTTTACACACTTTTAGCGCATGATTGTGCTTCAGCGTTAGAGTCTGTAGGGTTAGATTCTTACGTTGGTTTTATGCATCGAGATCGTCCTGGTCGTGAATCATTGGCCTTAGATCTTATGGAAGAACTTCGAAGCGTCTGTGGGGATCGATTTGTGCTAAATTTAGTAAATAACCGAATCGTTGCCGCCAAAGATTTTGATTTGACAGAATCAGGAGCGGTATTGTTAAATGACAAAGGGAGAAAAACTGTTTTAGAACATTGGCAGGAACGAAAACGGGATGAAATAGAACATCCTTTTCTGAAGGAAAAAATTCCCTGGGGATTGGTACCCTATACCCAAGCTCTATTACTGGCTAAGTATATTCGTCAGGATCTAGATGGATATCCTGCATTCTTGCATTAAGAGATGAGAGGTGAGGTCAGAGTGCGGATTGTAGTAACTTATGATGTGAATACGGAAACTGCCGCTGGCCGAAAACGTCTAAGACAGGTTGCCAAATGCTGCGTAGCACATGGACAGCGTGTTCAAAACTCAGTCTTTGAGTGTTCATTGGATGAAGCACAGTTTGTGGCATTGCGGGGGCAACTTGAAAGCATTATAGATCTAAACAAGGATAGTTTACGGTTTTACAATTTGGGAAAAGTTAAGCCAGGTAAAATTATCCATGTTGGAATTAAGACTGGATATAATCCAGATGGAAACTTAATCCTGTAATGCGAACTACAAGCTCCTATAAATTTTAATAACGATTTTGCGTGCTCCAGAGGACTTGCTTTATGAGGTTCGCAAAATTATATGTTGAATCCCGCATGGATTCAGTGTTTTTTGTTTGACTGTCGCTCCCCGCATGGGGAGCGTGGATTGAAATTCTCCGGGAACTGCTGGTGGCCAAAAACTATGGTCGCTCCCCGCATGGGGAGCGTGGATTGAAATTCCAAGGAACTAATGGAGAAATACCATATTCCCAGTCGCTCCCCGCATGGGGAGCGTGGATTGAAATTCAGGAAATCAGCAAGGTCAACGGCTACACGAGGTCGCTCCCCGCATGGGGAGCGTGGATTGAAATCGCCAGGGAGGCCCATGGTACCGGTGGCGTGCCGTCGCTCCCCGCATGGGGAGCGTGGATTGAAATTTGCAGAACAGGTACTGCTGATAGCAGGCCCCGTGTCGCTCCCCGCATGGGGAGCGTGGATTGAAATACCGGACACTCCGGCCAGATTTCCGGCAACGGCAGGTCGCTCCCCGCATGGGGAGCGTGGATTGAAATTGGCCCTCGCTATATGAAAACACGCCAGTCGCGTGTCGCTCCCCGCATGGGGAGCGTGGATTGAAATCGACACACGCACGCGTCGCTGCTGGCCGAAGCTGGTCGCTCCCCGCATGGGGAGCGTGGATTGAAATAAGCTCATCAGGATTTTCTGGACTCACAGAAGTAGTCGCTCCCCGCATGGGGAGCGTGGATTGAAATATGTTCTTCTTCATGTTCAAAAGACTTTTTGTGTCGCTCCCCGCATGGGGAGCGTGGATTGAAATATCGCGGTTATAGTGTCTCCGGATGTGAATCAGGTCGCTCCCCGCATGGGGAGCGTGGATTGAAATAGCTCGGGCTCTTCATTAGTGCCACTTTTTAGAAGTCGCTCCCCGCATGGGGAGCGTGGATTGAAATGAAATCAGGTGGGCTGACCGGGAAGGCGACACTGGTCGCTCCCCGCATGGGGAGCGTGGATTGAAATTGTGAAACAAACGGCATCCGCCAAGGGGGTGTAGGTCGCTCCCCGCATGGGGAGCGTGGATTGAAATGCAGATACGCTCAAGATCTTGGCAACAGACCGCTGGTCGCTCCCCGCATGGGGAGCGTGGATTGAAATCCACAGACAAGCTGGGGCATTTATCTCGACCGGCGTCGCTCCCCGCATGGGGAGCGTGGATTGAAATCGGGCAAAGCGGTTCAGCTTATAGACCAGGACGAGTCGCTCCCCGCATGGGGAGCGTGGATTGAAATCAAACGGATCGCCGCACGGATGGAAGTAGCCACCAGTCGCTCCCCGCATGGGGAGCGTGGATTGAAATAGCGAGCCTGATAATGGCTATTTTTTATGGGCTCGGTCGCTCCCCGCATGGGGAGCGTGGATTGAAATCAGGCTGTGCTGGCAGATGAAGTGCTCCCTGCTAGTCGCTCCCCGCATGGGGAGCGTGGATTGAAATCAGGCAAAAGCGGCTACCACCGGTTGGATGTTGTCGCTCCCCGCATGGGGAGCGTGGATTGAAATCAAGTACGGAGGGACGTCTTGATCCGGATCTACGTCGCTCCCCGCATGGGGAGCGTGGATTGAAATGCAATATACTGTGAGAACTCTCGATACCGGCGCGTCGCTCCCCGCATGGGGAGCGTGGATTGAAATTGGCTGGAGCCGCCACGCAGGTGGTGATGGCCAGGTCGCTCCCCGCATGGGGAGCGTGGATTGAAATATCAGTCACAACATCGACATTCAGTGCATCAAGTCGCTCCCCGCATGGGGAGCGTGGATTGAAATATTCTTGGTGCCCCAGTATACGTACTGATTGTTCGTCGCTCCCCGCATGGGGAGCGTGGATTGAAATTGTTACGGCTATGCCGATGAAGGAAAAACGGACGTCGCTCCCCGCATGGGGAGCGTGGATTGAAATTGACAGCATGAAAGATCACGTACTGGATATTTCCGTCGCTCCCCGCATGGGGAGCGTGGATTGAAATTTTGAGCAAACTGGCAGTGATATCAGAGGCCAGGCGTCGCTCCCCGCATGGGGAGCGTGGATTGAAATAACAAAGCCGAATCCTCTTGCCACATCTTCAGGTCGCTCCCCGCATGGGGAGCGTGGATTGAAATCGGAAGGCCACCCCGTTTACGTCGGGATGCTGCGTCGCTCCCCGCATGGGGAGCGTGGATTGAAATATGCGGGTTTTTGGAAATGGAGCAATAAGACAGAAGTCGCTCCCCGCATGGGGAGCGTGGATTGAAATCATCGTGGGATGAAGTCATAAATCGAGTTGAATCGGTCGCTCCCCGCATGGGGAGCGTGGATTGAAATTCGATGGCTGCCACCGGTTCTTCCTGGACCTCTGGTCGCTCCCCGCATGGGGAGCGTGGATTGAAATCAGAAAATCCTGCAGCTGGGTCTTTTCCAAGTACGGTCGCTCCCCGCATGGGGAGCGTGGATTGAAATTGTCATCCACTTGTTCTCGTACATCGTCGGGTCAGTCGCTCCCCGCATGGGGAGCGTGGATTGAAATTTTGTACAGTCCAATTAACGTTGCCAATTCTTCGTCGCTCCCCGCATGGGGAGCGTGGATTGAAATCGATTGTTTCGGCCACGAGTGATGCTGAACCGAAGGTCGCTCCCCGCATGGGGAGCGTGGATTGAAATATCCGGCTGATAGGGAGGAGCTACTTGTGAAAGTCGCTCCCCGCATGGGGAGCGTGGATTGAAATTCCATTGCCGTCAATAGACCGTACAAGAACCAAGGTCGCTCCCCGCATGGGGAGCGTGGATTGAAATTGGAAAAAGCATTGGGGGATAAGAAATGACCAAAGTCGCTCCCCGCATGGGGAGCGTGGATTGAAATTCCCTCCATTTTGTCCGGGATTTTATCGTGGTTGTCGCTCCCCGCATGGGGAGCGTGGATTGAAATCGGCGATCCGGAAGCATGGAGCTTACATGACCGGTCGCTCCCCGCATGGGGAGCGTGGATTGAAATATTTTCAATACGGCTTCGTGTTTTACGTCCATGAGTCGCTCCCCGCATGGGGAGCGTGGATTGAAATTTGTCAGAATCAATAAGCGGAACCGGGCTAAGATGTCGCTCCCCGCATGGGGAGCGTGGATTGAAATATCTACTACCATGAGGAATTATCTATACAAGCCGTCGCTCCCCGCATGGGGAGCGTGGATTGAAATCAGGAAAGCCACCTTTTCTTTGTAGTGCTCAATGATGTCGCTCCCCGCATGGGGAGCGTGGATTGAAATCCAATGGCAGAGATGAACGGATGGAATTTTCGAGTCGCTCCCCGCATGGGGAGCGTGGATTGAAATCATCATACATATTATCGAATCCAGTTTGAAACGAGTCGCTCCCCGCATGGGGAGCGTGGATTGAAATACGACAAGCTGCCATGTTCTGACGAAATGTTGGCGTCGCTCCCCGCATGGGGAGCGTGGATTGAAATTGATGGAGACTACGGACCCACCGAGGACAACGAGTCGCTCCCCGCATGGGGAGCGTGGATTGAAATCAATCTGTCCATGAGGAATTTAAAAAGCCCCTCACGTCGCTCCCCGCATGGGGAGCGTGGATTGAAATCATTGCCCATGCTTTTTTAAGCTCGTTTTCAATCAGTCGCTCCCCGCATGGGGAGCGTGGATTGAAATCGGGTCATAATCCCCGTTACGGGTGTGCAGCCCCGTCGCTCCCCGCATGGGGAGCGTGGATTGAAATCACGTGTCCCTCGAAAGCTTGTTAGAAATATATTGGTCGCTCCCCGCATGGGGAGCGTGGATTGAAATTGGACATTCTGGCGGCAAAAGAACCCTCCCTAGAGTCGCTCCCCGCATGGGGAGCGTGGATTGAAATTACGGGGATGTTGGAACCGGAAAAACCTACGCCGCGTCGCTCCCCGCATGGGGAGCGTGGATTGAAATTAAAAGTCGACATATACAGCCCTATAGAAGAAGCGTCGCTCCCCGCATGGGGAGCGTGGATTGAAATTCAAGAAACGGTTACACCTGCCTCTCATTCCTCGTCGCTCCCCGCATGGGGAGCGTGGATTGAAATATCGAAAGCAAGCAGAAAGGGAACCCGACCCGCGTCGCTCCCCGCATGGGGAGCGTGGATTGAAATTCAAGACAAGAAGCCAAAGCCGTCTTGGAAAAGTCGCTCCCCGCATGGGGAGCGTGGATTGAAATCTTTCCGCCCCTCCTGGGCCAGGCAGCGCACCCGCAGGTCGCTCCCCGCATGGGGAGCGTGGATTGAAATCCCCAGGCAGGCCACATTCTGCCGTTCCGGGGTGTCGCTCCCCGCATGGGGAGCGTGGATTGAAATTGATCAACAAGGCGGGTGCCTAATACGTCCCGGTCGCTCCCCGCATGGGGAGCGTGGATTGAAATGAACCAGGAAGCAGCTGGAAGCCGGTCCAGGAGAGTCGCTCCCCGCATGGGGAGCGTGGATTGAAATCGAGAGCTTAAAGCCCGTTGTCATGCTGCTGTTGTCGCTCCCCGCATGGGGAGCGTGGATTGAAATCTCCGTAGGTTTTGCCGTCGGCCGTCATGATACCGTCGCTCCCCGCATGGGGAGCGTGGATTGAAATAGCCTGTTGATCAGAAGAGCCGCCAGTCCTGCATGTCGCTCCCCGCATGGGGAGCGTGGATTGAAATACGGCAGGAGCGTTTTAAGGAGGTATCGTAATGGGTCGCTCCCCGCATGGGGAGCGTGGATTGAAATAGGGCATAAACACCCGCACAAGCTAAATAAGAGCTGGTCGCTCCCCGCATGGGGAGCGTGGATTGAAATAGCGTGTCGGTGGTAATCCAGGTCTCGCTGTAGTGTCGCTCCCCGCATGGGGAGCGTGGATTGAAATCCGCCTGGCACGTTCTTTGCTGAGCGTTTCATCGTCGCTCCCCGCATGGGGAGCGTGGATTGAAATGTCGCTGATTTGCCTAATGCCGTTGGATAGCTTCGTCGCTCCCCGCATGGGGAGCGTGGATTGAAATTCCAGCTGCCTGTCGCCACACTGGTATACAGCGGGTCGCTCCCCGCATGGGGAGCGTGGATTGAAATAGCCTGGACGATTTTAAGGACTTTGAAACCCTTGGTCGCTCCCCGCATGGGGAGCGTGGATTGAAATCAGATCATCCTCGGTTGAAGGGAAGAAGCAGGAAGTCGCTCCCCGCATGGGGAGCGTGGATTGAAATCTGCCGGGGGCTCCAGAAAAGTCCGGACGGCACTGTCGCTCCCCGCATGGGGAGCGTGGATTGAAATAAAAAATGGATATTTAATAATCTGAAAACAGAAGTCGCTCCCCGCATGGGGAGCGTGGATTGAAATTTAAGGATGTCAATGTGTGCTTTTGCATGAGCATTGTCGCTCCCCGCATGGGGAGCGTGGATTGAAATTCCCAGAGTAGGCCCATCTTGTGACATCATGAGAGTCGCTCCCCGCATGGGGAGCGTGA
>OGCZ01000537.1_pt1 | contig 16959 bp, 17 predicted proteins | sample 1570211 | NCBI WGS metagenome assembly OGCZ01 (sample SAMEA2582158, study PRJEB24529) | metagenome | biome: Human gut stool | place: China | collected 2011 | reverse complement strand
CGGAAAATAAGATCAAGCAGCAATCCAGCAAGATAATACCCCAATAGGGTAAGGATTTCTTGGAAAAGTACCAGGTAGATAGTCGAGAAAAAAGACTCATAATAATCTCAATATATTTTTCTTTAAACAATTAACGATATAGGCCATATCCTTAGCACATAAGGATCAGGGGGGTATCACTCATGTAAGCAAGTAAAATCCACATAAAAACCATAACTTAATTCTCTTTTATAATCGAAGCTAAATATTCTTCATGCAAACAATAGTATTTTTTCATAAATACCACATACAACAACGCCACCACCACTACTACCGCCAACAAATACAACCAATGTGCCGTTACGGTATCAGGTATCACATAGATAAATGCCAAAGAAACCGCCAACTGTAAACACATATATACCAACGACACTTTAACGTGACCAATCTTAAGCTCATTCGCCATCAACTGATAAGCGTGTTTACGATGCGCTTGACCTAGATTCTCATGCAGTAGAATGCGATGTATTATCGTCAAACAACCATCCACACCATAAACCAATAAAAAGACCAAGTAAGTCACGTCCGTTGTCTTAATAATCAGACTGCCTATCATAAACAGCAAAATATAGGCTATACTTATAGAACCTACATCTCCGGCGAAGCACTTTGCCTTTCCCTTGGGACGAAAGTTAAAAAGACAAAACACCAAAACACTAAGTGCCGAAACGTAGATCAAAGACGGATCAACAAAACCGGACTTCTCGTTTACCAGCATCAATGGAAGCAATACTGATAGAGAATAACCAGCCGTAATGCCATTTATACCATCCATGAAATTAATGACATTCGAAGCTCCCACACAAACGATAAGCGCCAACAACAACACCCACCACATATTCAGGCGCAATATATCCAATTGATAAAACATCATCACCATGGCAATGAATTGGGCCACCAAACGCACAGAATCAGGCAAGCTACGTACATCATCTATAAAACTTACGCCCCCAATTAAGGTAACGGCCATAAGAAACCACGGCGCAGAAAATCCAAAAAAGAAAGCCCATGTCCATAAACCCAGTAAAAAGATAACGCCACCACCTCTCAAGACAATAGAGGCATGAGAACTGCGCTCGTTGGGTTTATCAATGATATTAAACTTATCCGCTATATGGAAATAAAAAAGCTCCGCAAAAAATAGCAAAGCGAAAATCAGCACATAAAGTAAGCCGTTCATATCTTATCACTTCTTAAAGCTAAGAATAGTACAAGCCAATCCCTCTTTTGCGGATACCGGCATCTTTTGTAACCCCAAAGCCTTTTTTATTTTAGCATTACTTACCACATAATTCTCTGTCAGCTTCTGCATACGAAACGGATTGAGTGGAAGATGTAGCCATCCACCCATCTCTGCCATCACGTTCATTACCCCTTTAGGGATATACAAAATTCTCGTCTTCTTACCCAACGCCTCACAAATCACCTCGATTAATTCATTAGTAGACAACGGATCGTCATCAGCCATATGATAGATGCCGCTCTCTACCTTTTGAGTCAAGAAACCTTCTATCACTGTACAGAGGTTCTGTACGCTAGTGAATGAACGACGATTCTCAAATGCCCCAAGCGGCCAAGGAATCCCTTTACTCACTACATTATATAACAGATTCAAATTCCCCTTATTTCCCGGGCCATGAATCATACAAGGACGCATGATATATACCTGTTTGCCGGGATAGATAGAACTATCTCCAAACGCATGATACAAATTGCCTAACGCTTCAGGCGCAAACCTCTCGATGATATAGTTCTCAGCCTTGATTTTACTTTCACCGTACGGTCCTATGGGAACAGGTACACATTCTTCGGTTAGTATATCTCCTTGTACAGAATCAGCCGCACTTTTTACCGTAGAAAAAAAGATAAATTTCTTGATAGAAGGCCGAGCCAAAAACCAATCAAAAATTCGTTGGGTCAATCCCGTATTAATCTTAAAATAAGTATCTGCGGCATTCCTATTTTTAGTATCATGCGCTTTCCCCGCCAAATGGATCACCGCGTCAAATTCCGGCATCTCCTTATCTAAGTCATCCCAAGAAAAAGTCTTTATCACACCGTCCTTTTCCGGGGTAACAATATCCAAACCATAGAGGCCATGACGCTCCTTCAAGGCAACAACCAGATTGGAACCCACAAAACCGTGGATCCCTGTTATTAATATATTCATCGTGAATTTATTTACGGCATGTCATTTCAAGTCTTCCAACTTGACCAACGGAGTCTTATCCCATTCTATGATAGAGTCAGCCTGTTTTACACTCATAAAGTCATAATGGCTCAACAAGCGTTGGAATTTACCAAAAGCACCCTTAATACCCACATAACTTTTAAATCGTCTCATAACAGGCAAGGATCGGATAATCGGTTGCCCCGTGTCAAAATCACGAGGATGGAAATAAGTCATCATATAGGTACAATCCTTAGCCCAATAATCAATCAGCCAATAAGGAAATAAACGGAAAAATCCTCCTCCCGAGAAAACGATATATTTTCCACATATTGCTTGTATATTAATAGGGAACTCCTTGATAAACCCACCGAAACCCAAGTCTATCCGTTTCGGAACACCCATTCCATAACTAGGCATTCCACCATAATCATGGGGGGCAGGGAACATAGAACAATCATACTCGAACCCCAACTCTCCCAAACAACGAAGTGCCCACGTATTATTTTTAGTAATCGAGAACCCCGGAGCACGAAAGGCGTTCACTTCTTCCCCTATTAGATCTTCTATCAACGATTTAGCCATAGCAGTATCCCTTTTGAAGTCTTTTTCATTGAAGCGAAAAGATAACTCATGCTGATACGAATGACAACCAATATGATGCCCTTGCTTTTGGATAGAACGAATCACACCAGGATGCCTTTCGGCTATCCAACCTAAACAGAAAAACGTCCCTTTCAAGTTTCGTTTATCCAACTCCTCCAAAATGCGATCCACCCCTTGATATATGCGAACCTCGTGTCTATCCCAGTCAAAATCCTCTGATATAAAATCACAATTATACCAGTCTTCGATGTCGAAAGTCAAGATATTCATCCTTTATCAAACTAAATCATAACTTGACAAATTCACGTCCCAATTCTTTATATCATATAGAGTATCATCAAAATATGATTTGTCAATCAAATTACAAGTAAAATGAAAATGTTTAGGTTCAAATCTATGAGGTATCTTAATCAATGAAACCGGAACAAAATCTAAATCCCCCACATACATGATCAAATCAATATCCTTTGATCGCTCTTGGTATATGGATCGTACCGCAAACTCAAAATTTGAGCGGTTCATAGGATATACATCTAAAAGAAAAGCGGTCTTAACTGGATTAAAATTTTGATGGCGATCTTTATGATCCTCTATTCGATAAACATACTTACAGCCTTTTATATCCCGTATTTCATATTGCCCCTTATTCCATCTATAACGGACTTTATCGAAAGACTCACGATCCTTCTCAAAAACAAAGGAACGAATCTTTTTCCCTTTGGATAAATGGGACATCTTGATCAAAGACCAAGAAAAAAGTCTAAAGAAAGGATCAAGCCATCTCATCCTCGGAATGATCGGACCAATCTTGATCGGAAGGATATAAGTGGTCAAACGGCCTATATCCTTTACCTTAAACCCTTTTATCATCACCGGATAAGACTCGTCATTCGGGAAACCAAACAACAATTTGCACCCTATGCCTCGGAGACAAGGCCAACAAGCCCTTTCCGTCTCATAAAAAGTAAAGAAATCCCGGTATTCCTTCTTTACCATTGAATCAAAACCTAGAGCCGCAATGAATTTCTCACCCTTCTTCTTATAATAAAAAGGCATATATACATAATAAGCGACTAAGAGGCCCTTGTCATACATCAAACTATGTACGGAATATCCCAATGGAGCATTAAAACACTCCTCACGAACCGTAAGGATATCTCTTTGCAAGCCAAATACCTCGAAAAAGAGTGTATTTATGGACTCTATCTCCGCATCGGATAACTCTCCGGTTTTTTTCACGACCGAATCCATATCACAGTTTTTGCGTTAATACCCTTTCTATATCCTCGAAACACTTCATCCCGGAGATCTCCTCCGGATCGAACTCGACACCAAACTCGGATTCCAACTCCACGATCAAATTCAAATGGCGCAAGGAATCCCATTTATCACAGTTTTGTTGGGATAACGCTTTTGTCGCACTCTCCAATCCTAGCACGTTCTTTAATACGAACAATATCTTTTCTTCCATACTATCAATATGTTATTTTATAATAGGATGGGATTTTTATCTCCGCACCCATGTTCAAATGGTAGAACTTGCTTCCGTCCTTATCCTGGCTATCCAAGACAAAATCGGTTCGCTCATAGAAGCCTGAAACTTGCATATTCTTAGCTGTCGGAATATAAGACGCTTTTACGAGCTTAACACTTCTATTCCTCAGTATATTAAGAATACCGGACAAGAAAGCCTCCTCTATCCCTTTCCCCAGAATCCGGCAACTGAGCAAGAAACTATCGATCTCATACCCCCCATCGATAGGTCTCAACAATACCGCTCCGGTTATCCCATTATCCCCGAAACGATCCTTGACGGAAAGGCAATAGATCAACCAGCCCTCCGAGGAAAATCCCATGAGATCCGACTCCGAGCACCTTCGGGTCGTCAGGTTGAACTGGTTCGTCTTCTGAGTCATCTGGGCAATACGGGAAACATTGAATGAGTTCATCGGTTCGATTCTCATCTCGATCTCCAGACTCTGTAGATACTGATCGAAATCCACAAATTTCTTTCGCTCCTGTGTACGACTCGCATTCGCCTTGTACTGCTCGGTCTTCCGCCGATCCTCCTCCGTCACCGAATAGACACGGAAATAACGATCCGACAAGGAGATCAAGAAATCGGGTAGCATATAGGACTGTTTTGGGAACTCGGGAACCTCCACCATCGGAAGCATTTGGCGGACCAACTCACGCTCCGTCGGGTTATCATCCACGAAGACGAGACTGTCCAGACCTATGTTCAGCTCCTCCGAAAGCTCCCTTATGTTATCCGCCTTGTTCCGCCAATTAATACGCCAAGCCGAGAAATGTTCCTTCCGTAACAACACGAAAGGATTCTTCTCCCACAAATCCAACACGTCCCGCTCGTTGTTCTTGCTACAGATCGTCAGTATGACACCTCTCTTGGCCAGTTCCAACAAGCCTTCCTGAAAATACAGGAACGCCTTGCCCGAATAATCACCTCCTATCTTTATTCCATCTATACCGTCCTCCCCGAGGACTCCCCCCCAAAGCGTATTGTCCAGATCCAATACCAGACACTTCTTCCGGCAGAGGCTTATCTCCCTCAAACGATCCTCAAACCAGCAAGAAAAGTCGGAAGCCAGCTTAGGGTTAATGCCCATTTGGGAAATAAAATAGAAACGCCAGTCAAATAATTGACTGGAAGAATAACGGCGAGTGAAATCCGGCAGATCCACATACCGGACATTACTCCTCTCCGAGGCGAGCGAGCGTAGATACTTGTTATAGGTCTCTATGCTCTCCTGTACCTCCCATTCTGAACCGGCCCATTGAAACGGACAAAGATCAACCAAGGAGAAGACCAGCACGCTCTTATGTGCCGGTATCTTTTCTATTACCCACCTCAACTTATCGATATAGGACAACACCTCCTCCGCCACACGGCACCTATCAAACCCGAAAGGGACCTGGTAGAACCAGATATAGCGATCCGCTCCCTCTTCCAGCGAGGAGATATCCCCATAGCCGGAGTAACGAGCATCCAGATTCCCGAACAAAGGCTCAAGCGTGTTGTTCCGAAATATATAATATCTCATCTTAATATTCTATCAGCTTTGAGATTCTTAGATTTTCCAAGGAAAGATAAGCCGTTCCCCAGGCCAAGCCCGCCCCAAAACCGGCCATAAGCACATGCCGCCGTCTCGGGAAACTGCCGTCATACATGGTATGGACCATGTTCAAGGGAATGGAGGCGGCACTAGTATTGCCAAAATACTCCAAGCTATACGGTACCCTATCCAACGGGAACCTCAATTTCTTGGCGAAGAAATCCGTCATGAAACGGTTGGCTTGATGGAAGTGGATCATATCCATATCTTCGACCCTCATATCCAAGATTTTCAATATCTCCTTTATGCCCGAGGGAACAACCCTAAGACCAAAATTGAAGACATCCATTCCACGCATGTGCAACTGCTCACCGCCAAGGATATTCCCCACCTCATCCACTTTTCGCTCAAATCCCTCTGCGCTACTAGGATTTCGGTATCCCCCGTACGGCACGCGGAGCATATCCGAGCCCCCCCCATCAGAATGAAGCACGAAACAGGAGGGGCCATACCCCTCGCCTTTCTCTATCAACGTGGCGGTACCGGCGTCACCGAACAACGGTGTCGTCACCTTGTCATGATCCGATACGGTCTTGGACATGGTCTCTCCCACCAGCAAAAGGACACGTCCTATCCCATCCTGCGAGGCCAAGGAATAAGCGATGGATAATCCATACACATATCCGGAACAAGCCATGTTGATATCAAACGCCATCACCGTTTTCGGCAAGCCCAAACGATCCTGCAAGGAAGGCGCGGTGGACGGTTGACGGTAATCCGGAGTCTGGGAGATAAAGATCAGAGCCCCGATAGAGTCCCGATCGATGCCATGCTCCAAGAGCAACCGCTCCGCAGCTTTACAGCACAGATCGGAGGAACAAACATCCCACTCCGCTATTCTCCTCTCACGAATACCGATGGAATGGATGGTCTTATCCAAATCCTCTTGGGGGATCAGATAACCCAACTCCGAATTTCGTACAATCTTTTTGGGAACACAAGCTGAGACCGAATGAATTCCCACATCCGTATATTTCAGTATCGCCATAACCTATAAAATCGTAAAACCTCCATCGACAACAAGGCTGGCACCTATAGTAAATGTACTTGCATCTGACAATAAATAGATTATTGCCCACGCTATCTCCCGGGGATCCGCATAACGTTTCAAAGGATAAAGCTCCATATCTTTATTCAGTTGTTCTTGAGTAATATCATCATTATGTATCAAAGGAGTTTCAGTCATTCCCGGTAAGACAGCATTAACCCGAATTCCTTTAGAAGCCAACTCTATAGACATGTTTTGCATCATCGCAGAAAGAGCCCCTTTTGTTGCTGAATACATAGAGTTTCCAATATGCGCAGTAACCGGGCCATCTATCGAGGACAAAAAAACAATAGATCCCCCTTTCTGTAATAATTTTTTCTTTAATAATAATTGCGATAATACTACTGGTGCAAAAAAGTTTATGTTGAATATATTCTCCAATCGCTCTTTCTTTAAGAATTGAAATAAAACCGTATCACTGATACCAGCCGCATGTACAATGCCGTTTAAAACAGGAACTCGCTCTACCAAGAATCGTATCCCATCATCTTCTCCCAAATCAGCCGTAATCACAACGTGCCCCTCTCCTTCTAGTGAACTTAAAGTCTGTTGTAACCGAGCCTCATCACGTCCCGTAATTACAACTCTAGCTCCTAATTTCGAACATTCAATGGCCGTAGCTTTTCCTATACCAGAAGACGCTCCCGTTACCAATATTGTCTTTCCTTCTAATGAATATGGATTATAACTCATAATTATTTATATTTCGACCAAATCACTTATCACTACATTCTCATCCAACTCGAAATAACCGGTTCCCCAAGACAGACCAACCCCGAAACCACAAACTGCGATCTTACTCCTCCGTGTTCTCAACGAACAGGCTGTCACCAACGTCAAAGGTATGGAGGCACTACTCGTATTGCCAAAAAGAGGCATGGAGTAAGGCACTTTCTCCTCCGGTAATTTTAATTTCTTCCGGATCTTATTATTCATGAAATAATTAGCTTGGTGCATCACAAAATAATCCAAGGACTCTCGATCCAACGAGAAGCGCTCCATCAACAGGTTAAAACTTTGAGGAGCCTTCGTTATCCCGAACGAGAAAACGCTCATGCCATCCATCTCCGTGTTTAAACGTGTCCTTCGTAATCCTTCTGGAGTCGTATAAACATCCAATGATTGGTTATCAAAAGGATGTCTATAACCCCCATCACGGATAATGATAGCCTCATACCCACTTCCATCTGTAGAAAAATAAAAACGGACAGGCTCATATCCTACTTGATACTCTAAAGCCGTGGCGGTTCCGGCATCCCCAAACAAGGGATAGGCACTCTTATCCAATGGTGAGGATTGCAAATGACAGATCTCCCCGGAAAGAAGCAAGCCTTTCTTTATTTGTCCTGTAGACAATAGGGAAGTGATCACGCTCAAACCATAAACCCAACCAGAGCAGCCCAAGGATATATCCATGGCGTAGCAACTCTCGGGCAATCCCAAACGTTCCTGCAAAATACAGGCCGTAGCCGGTAATATATAATCCGCTGTTTGAGAGACAAACAACAAACACTCAATCTCCGATTTATCCCAACCTAGGTCTTCTATAAGACGTTCCGCAGCCGAATAGCAAAGATCAGAGGAACAAACCCCGGGATCAGCGATACGCCTCTCCCTAATGGAGGTGGAGGCGATGTATTTCTCCGCCTCACCTGCCTCAAAATAGGGATAATCCTTATTGTACTCGATATGTTTCGGAACTCCAGCTGAGATACCGGAGATCCGTACATTCTTGAATTCCAGAAAAGCCATCAGAGACGGGATTTAACGATTTCGTAAAGATCATTGACCGTTTGCGAATTACGCACATCGTCACCCTTGATCTTCACGTCATACTCCTCATCTATCATGGCGATCACGGACAAGGCCGTCAACGAGGACCACTCTTCCAACTCCTTGAACTTCGTTTCCGAAGTAAACACGCTTGCATCAGTATCATCGAACTGATCGGCGAAATTTTGAATGAACTCTTTTATTTCCATAATGAAATTACCTTTTTGATTAATAAATGAATCAATGAATCTGATAATATATTTTTCTTTAACTTCAATATAGGCCCGGACAGGAATCCATAGGTATAAATAATCGAGGCGTCAAACCATGTGAATATATACTTATCGTTTTTCCTGTTCTTCAGCTTCTTGAGCACATAGTCGCAGATAGTCCATGGATACATCTTCAGAACGACCTTCCTGTCACCTACATAAATATCATTGAAGGTAAGCTCCCTCAAGACCCGCAGCTCCGCCATCGACGGGCGGGAAGCCAAACGGAGCAAGGTGGGCACCCCTACGTCTCCGAAGAGAGAGGAGGGATCGTATCGCAATAAACCGGACTCCATTATGAGATCCAGGAAACCCTCCGTCAAACGCAAGATATATTGATTTTTCTCCTTAGAAGCGTCAGAGATGATACCGGGCGAGAATTCGGGATATATCGTCCCATCCTCCTCTCGATACCTCGACAGCGTGGTATCGTCCGAGGCCGAGAAATAATTCTCCAATACATATACCAAGGCAAACAAGTTATAGGCATACTCCGGCTCATCAAGATAATCCTCGAAATAATATCCCGCCTCATAATCCCCTATGCTCGCGATCGGATGGCGGGTCTCTTTCACCCCCAGGAAAAACGACAAGTAAGCGTTCGTGTCTTCCTCCCGACGCAATATATAGTTAAGCACACGGTTCGTATTGCCCTTCCAGCCGATATCCACGATCCCCGGCTTTTCGCTGCCCAAGAACCCCTCCTGCCGCAAATAGGATAATAGCAGGCGCCTAGCCTCCCCGGACTTCTCCAATAAAATCTTGGCTAGGGAAGAAGACCTTATCCTGTCATAAAACCGCACTCGCTTTCCCGAATCCAAAGGCTCATCCAACTCATCCGCACAAAAGGCCTGCAGCATCTCGTCCTCCTCCAAGGCCAACGAGGAAAGCAACTGCCGAGGAGTATAGCCTATCGTATCAGAAAAGACCAACTCAAGCTCATAGTCCGACAAGTCATACAAGCAAGAAACAAAAACGGCCTTTCTCGATATATAGAGATAATGAAAATTCATCCCCAAAAACAAATGGCGCAGCCTCAACGCCATCCGATACCAAACGAAGCTATCCCTAGCCCAAAAAAACAGATTGTCCACGCCTCTATCCTTGGCATCACGCAAAACCTTATACACAAACAAGAAATAAGGAACCAACAACACGTCCACGAAAAAAGCCAAACGATCCGAAGCGGGAAGGGACAATCGATAAGCCCGAGCCAATCCCGACAAATAAGAAGGCAAGAATTTCTTATAGGGAGACCACATATCATTCTGCCACAGATTCTCGAAAGAGGTATAAGGATGATAAATCCTCCTTGACCGTATAAACATAGACTTAGGTACATAATAATCGCTATATGTATTATCCCCTACATGTATCCATGAACATCTCAATATCCTCTCTTCTCTTTGAATATACCGGAATAAATTCCCAGAATGCTTTGTTAAGCCGATCTCTCCGGATACATATATACGATCCTCCTCTTCCCAGAAACCAAATCTCCGCAATTGAGATTTCAGGAAATCGGAAGGCAAATACATATCCGATATGAACAATATCCGCTTACCCTTTTTCCGATAGTTCCGAATCAGATCCAAAGCTTGCCGCACTGGAGATAAATTCTCACGCTCCACCTCCAGTTCCAACCGCTTAAGAGCTGGTTTCGACAAATTCGGGAAAGATTCCAAGCTAAGATTACGGTATATATCATCCAAGGAGACATCCTCCTTGCCGGAATTTCTCCGCGCAGTTTTCTCTGCGTTTAAACGGGAATTAATCAAATCTTTCAGATAAGATCTATCAACCTTCCCCAACGCACGATCAGCCCATATACAAAAGATATTATCCGAAGATCCACATTTCCGGACGAGGCAGGTATCAAAAATGTCAAAAGAATAAGTAAGAAGCATTAGATTCTACTTTTTAAAATTCTCATACTCTCATATTCAAATAAGATTCGATATATAAAATTAGAAATTTGCCTTACAGGAAAAAATAATAAAAAAATGATTTTACAAACATATATATTATGTATCTTATTCAACAAGATAGATCTTACAAATTGCAATCTAAAATAGAAAAATTTATTAGATCTTATCAATTCATTATCAACTATATTATCAAAACATTCACTAGAATTATATATAGCACTTAGTTTTATAAAATACAAAGCGTAATTTAATATATAGAAATCATATTTATCCGTATTGCAAAGAGTAGGAACAGATGACATCTTTTTAAAAAAACAACAATGAGAATATAAATGATCTAAACTCTTATTTATTTGTTTATGAATAGATTTTTGATTACCCCCCATTCTCCAATAATAATCAACAGGAGCATCAATAAATTTCATTTTCGATCCTTTTAAAATAGATTGAATATTATAATCCGAATCTTGAAAAGATAAGATCTCCTCATCCCAAAACAAACTCAGATTTATTATACTTTTTCTTCTATAAATATTATTCCAAACAACAAACGGAATTCTCCTCGACAGGAATAAAGACAGAGTATCTACATGCCTATCTACACCATTTATAAACGAATTCAAGTCGTATTTTCTTCTCACAAAACCGATTGCAGGAAACGTCAAAAAATCGCAGTCTTTATATAGATTCAGATAAGAAACTCTTTGCTCCAAACAAAAACTTTCAACTAAATCATCAGAATCAAAAAAAATGATAAAATCTCCTACTGAATAATCAAAGCCAATATTTCTACAAGTCTGAGCTCCCTTAGGCAATCTGTTTCTTATATATAACTTTATCCTATCATCATTTTTCTGAAATTCTTTAATTATTTCCAATGAATCATCACTAGAATGATCATCCACTAATATCAATTCCCAATTTTGATATGTTTGTGACACAATACAACATAACATATCCTTCAAATAAGGACTAGAATTATAAACTGGTACTATTATTGAAACCAAATCATTCATAAATAGGCTATCTAAATTCACCATCGACTGAAAGATAAATAGATGCTTCTTTCAAACTATAACTATTCATCAGCAACAATGGTAATGGTTTATATAAAAGTTCTTCTTGGCGACTAAACGGCATAGAAAAACGATTCACTCTCCAAGAAGCAGAAAAAGAAATAATCAATGTTGTCAAAATAATCAAAAGCATCATTTTTCTCATTCGACAATACTCATATATATGATAAAGTATATATATATTTATCAATAAAATAAGGGACCAACTATATCTTGACAAAAGAATTCTATATGGAGAGATTATAATATAAAACAAAACATTCAAAAAGATAAGTTTACTAAAACCACTATCATTAATCATTTTTCTAAAAAAGAATACTTGTACAATTAAAGGAAAACAAGACATCGCCATGATAGAAATAAATTTTTTTGCATTCCATCCATAATTAAGTCCCCATTCTCCTTGAACATAATCAGAATAATCGCCATTCCCTATTAACGATAAATATTCAAAATCTAGACTTCCACTAATTTTAAGCAATAAACATTGCAAAAACAATGATATAATCAAGAAAAACACAATTTTAACTTTCGTCAATCTGCCAACACAGAAAGAAAATAATATCAATCCAAAATAGATAAAATACATATAATGAATCAAACAAGAAACAAGAACAAGTAACAATCCTATTCTCTTTTTTAAACTATATAAACAATATACTCCAACAGATAAAATGCAAGCACCAAATCCTGTTCTAAACCCGGAACATATAATAAAACATGGAACAGAAAAGAAAATAACTAAAAAAGACAAAAAACAAATATCACTATTACAATTCATTTTTTTCAATGTCTTTTTAACTGTAACAAAAACCAGCATATATGATAAAACAACGATTATAAATCTAAATATCTCATAGCTAATACCTGTCTTAGAAAATACAAACATAAATATATCAAATAAATTCAGAAAATACAATACAATATTATCATAAATAAAAACATCACTAAAGTTTTTATCTTGAAGGAACAAATACCCCTCCATATATCTATATTGATCTTGATAGGGGAAATAATACATAGAAAACAAGCCCATCAAAACAAACAATAAATAATATGAATATTTCCTCTTATTATACACTTCAGCAATTACAAAATAAAAAGACATAAAAGGCATTAAAACAAATAACAAAATCACAACTACACACATCTGCATAGACCAATTATTAGAGTATATTTATGTATTTCTACGGTTTTCAAGCAACAGCATAAAACAATGCTACAACAACAAGATTATTCTATAGAATTATCTTTCTTATCACACATTTCAACAAACCGTATATTTAATCATATTTCATTCCACTCCATCTTTCCCACATCAAGTATCTCTCAAATCAACCTTATCTTTTCACCCCCAACAACCCTAACTGCCAGTTCCTATAAACCAACGACACAAAGCAAAACACTTCCACCCCTACAACCATCACTGTAACCGTATACATGGTTATACTTTCTGTCAGCCACAACAAGCCTATAGCCGTTAGGAAAAACAGACAATTACCAACCATCACTCTCATATACACAAACGAATAACCTAGCGGGACCAAACGATTTCCTCCAAAGAAACCATTGATAGATGTCAAGATTGCGGAGATTCCCAGCAATCGCATAATGACAGAAGCCTCTTCTATGTGTTCTCCGGCGAGAAGATACACCAACCAGTCACTACCGAAGAACATACTAATGTAGAAAAGTAAAGCGATCCCTACCGATAAGAACATCACATGATTGATAAAACGAATATTCTGTTCACGGGAGATCTTCGGGAAAACGGCTTGCGCTATCATGGAGGCTGGGAGTTTCATCAAAAGAAGCACCTTATCCGCCATATCATAAATGGAAACCTCCAACATCCCCAGAAAAGAACCGATCACCAATTTATTAACGTTCACATAAATCTGTGTGGACAGGATCGAAACAAATAAGGGCAAGCTCTCTTTATAGGTCGATCGCAATTCCCTTACCGGTATCAAAGAAAACCTTACTCTCTCTTTTCCCAACAAGATATATAAAGAGAGACAACCAGCCAGTATAGCTCCGATCCCATTTAACAAGGGAACCAGCAAATAATCCTCTTGCCGATGGACAAACAAGAATATGGCAACCACAAACAACAGGCGGGCAGACAGGTTTACGAATGTGATATATTTCATTTTCTCAATCCCTTGAAAGAACCAGATGGGCAACATAAGCTCGTTGAATGTCAACAGAAAAGAAAGAATATACACCCAATAATGATCCTCAAAGAACGGAACCATACTGATGACCGATAAATACAGGACTAGGCAAACAAGCCATAAAATGAACTTACACCAATAAATGGATGTGACGATCCGGGATAATCTTGCCCTATCCTGCTTGTAAGTCGCCACGTTCCTCGCTCCGGACATATTGAACCCGAAGTTGATCACCAGCGATACATAGTTTATTATAGATTGAGCGAATATGATCACGCCATACAATTCCAAGCCTATAACCCGAAGCAAGTAAGGATAGGTAAGCAATGGAAATAGAATAGCGAATACCTGCAGCAAACTCAGATAGGAAAAATTAGCCAGTATGGTCTTATTCCTTCCCAGCCTCTCTTGTAAAGCCATCATCTAAAGATTCAATCCCTACCGAAGATATCCCTCGTATAGACCTTTCCCAACACATCGTCCAGACAATCATCATAACGATTGGCTATGATGGCGTGGCTCATCTCCTTGAAACGGGCGAGATCATTCACCACGGCACTGCCGAAGAAAGAACTCCCGTCTTTCAATGCAGGCTCATAGACGATCACCTTGACCCCTTTCGCCTTGATACGTTTCATCACGCCTTGAATAGAGGACTGGCGAAAATTATCACTGTTCGATTTCATCGTCAAACGGTATACCCCCACGACGCATTCTCGCTCTTCGGAGCACCGGAAAATGTTCCTCTCGCTATAATCGTAGTAGCCGGCCTTGCGCAACACCTAGTCCGCAATGAAATCCTTACGGGTATGATTGCTCTCCACGATCGCGGTCATCATATTCTGGGGAACATCCTGATAATTGGCGAGCAACTGCTTGGTGTCCTTCGGCAGACAGTAGCCCCCGTAACCAAAGCTAGGGTTGTTATAATGCGTGCCAATACGAGGATCCAGCCCCACGCCCTGGATGATGGCACTCGAATCCAAACCTTTCACCTCCGCATAGGTATCCAACTCGTTAAAATAACTTACACGCAAAGCCAGATAGGTATTAGCAAACAACTTCACGGCCTCGGCCTCCTTCATTCCCATGAATAGCGCCGGAATATCCTGTTTAATGGCACCTTCTTGAAGCAGGGCGGCGAACGTGTGGGCAGCCTTCTCCAAACCCGGAATATCCGCAATCCTCTCGATCGCCTCATTCTCCGCATTGAATTGCTCATCGCTTAGCAATTTGGGATAACCAACGATTATACGGCTGGGATAAAGATTGTCATAAAGCGCCTTGCTCTCACGCAAAAACTCCGGAGAAAACAGCAGATTGAGTCGCTCAATACCCTTTTGGGCGTATCTCAGATAAAGACTCCGGCAATATCCGACCGGAATGGTCGACTTGATCACCATCACCGCCCTTGGATTAACACTCAATACCAGATCGATCACATCCTCAATATGGTGCGTATCAAAATAGTTCTTCACCGGATCATAATTGGTAGGAGCCGCAATAACGATGAAATCGGCATCACGATAAGCGGACGCTCCATCAAGCGTAGCCGTCAAGTTCAACTCCTTCTCCTTTAGGTATTTTTCGATATACTCATCCTGAATAGGAGATTGCTTCCGGTTTAGCGTCTCCACCTTCTCCGGTATAACGTCAACCGCAGTGACCGGATGATGCTGTGCCAACAGCGTAGCAATACTCAACCCGACATAACCGGTTCCAGCTACAGCAATTTTGATTTCCTCTGACATAATGATTATTGTATATAAGTAGTCACTTCAGATCCGTAACAGACCCAAAGCATTTGTTTTGACTAAAAAAATATCCTAGGTTCATCCACCATGTATCTTAGGTGCGTTGGTAAAATATCTTAGGTTAGTGGCGCAAGTCACCTAAGATTGCTCATGGGGGTCTATCGCCCCATTGCCCATCTCATCGGACGGCATTTCCTTATGAGTGCCTTTCAGATGGAAATCAAGATCACCTTACGTAAGGTCTCTTTTATCGAATTTAGCACGTCCGCTTTCATTAATTTATGACAATTATTTTTCCTCTAGAGTAAATATACGAAATTTCATGCTAATTGCCAACCATCAATCAAAATCATTATACCATAATTGAGTTTATTACTTTTCCAGCGCTTCATATTTGGAGTTCATGTCAGCTGGGGCAAGCCTTCCACCTCGCCAGCGTGCCATACATGGTAATCCGCCATGGGAAGCCCGGGGACGGTCAATAGCTTGTAATCCGTCTCGTCCCTCCTCAAGATATGTTTACGGGCGTACAAACGGAGTGAGCGATCCGTAACGGACACCATCACGATCGGGAACGGATAAGCGAACAGGCGCAGCGGCGTAGTCTCGCTATCCGGAAACACACGACGCAACTGATAGGCAGAACGCTCGAACGACACCCAGTAAGATCCCGTACAATACAGGTGTATTGAGTTCAGGTTCGCACGCTCACGATCCATGATCTCTGTCAAATGGTCACGCAACAGGTTCATCAAACGGATGCCCGAAGGAAGGGAAGACATGTCTTGAATTATGATGTATGATGTATGAATTTTGAATTATTCCTTATTCATTATGTTTCAGCCAACCGTCGTAATCACGTAGACGACGTATCAACACAGACTTACTTTTCTTGGGAGAAGGCTCGTCCAGCCACGGGTCAACCACCTCGTGCGCCATGCGCTGGTAGAGGCTGCTGTCCGTACAGCCGTACAGCGTGACC
>OGCZ01000531.1_pt1 | contig 17142 bp, 18 predicted proteins | sample 1570211 | NCBI WGS metagenome assembly OGCZ01 (sample SAMEA2582158, study PRJEB24529) | metagenome | biome: Human gut stool | place: China | collected 2011 | reverse complement strand
GTTTGCCAACCACATTCTAGGAACAGGGAGGTTTATCTTTGAAATGAAAGATAACAAAGACATAGATAGTTTAAGCCATACAGCATGGAGATGTCAATACCATGTGGTGTTTGCACCAAAATACCGGAGAATGGTAATTTACGGCCAGATTAAAAAAGATATCGGTCAGATACTCCGCCAACTGTGTGAACAGAAAGGAATTGAAATTATCGAGGCGGAAGCATGTCCTGACCACATCCATATGTTGATAAGTTTTTCTCCAAAGTATAGCATTTCTTACGTCATGGGCTATCTCAAAGGAAAAAGTAGCCTGATGATTTTCGACAGACATGCGAATTTGAAGTACAAGTATGGCAATCGGCATTTCTGGGCCAGAGGATATTTCGTGGATACAGTAGGGAAGAACAAAAAGAAAATCCAAGAGTATATCAGAAATCAGCTGCAACAGGACCAGATTGCCGATCAGCTGAGCCTTAAGGAATTCGTGGACCCGTTTACGGGTAGCAAGGAAACCAAGGCGTAAATAAAAGACCCCTTGAGGGTTTTGCCACGAGAAAGGAATGCAGTTGGCAGACCCATTCGCGTGACCCCTTAAGGGTTTTTGCTAGTATTATGCCCTTCTAGGGCTTACTCAAGCCACCGGCTCAGCCGGTGGTTTTGACTGCTGTGAACTAGGGAATGATCCTGGACGGAGGTTCAGGGCTGCGATGTGCAAACCGGAAATGCTGCCGTTGCATTAAGAATCGGATCTGGAAGTGCGCTCAAAGTAGAAGTAGAAGCAGATGTTCAGCACGATTCCGACGGCGGTGGACGTAGGGGCGGCCAGACCGATCATAGTCAGGCTCGCATTGGGCTGGATGCTCATGAAGTAGGCCATGGGCAGGCGTACCAGCAAGGTCTGCACCAGACCCTGCACCATGACCCAGACAGTCTTGTTGTTGCCGTTGAAATAACCCACCATGCTGAACAGCACAGCAGTGGCGATGGTCTCTGGCGCGAAGCCTTTCAGATAGGCGAAAGCGTTTGCGATCACGGCCTGAGCGGGTGCCAAAATTACAGAGCGTTGGGAGTAACGATGATACGTTATTTGTGAATTTCCAGTGTGTTTTACCCCATCTCCGCAATGATCTTCTCCAAATTTTCTTCCTGCAAATAGAATTCCGGCAGTTTTGCCTTGTCATATCGCATATAGGGAACATCCTTCGTTCGCTGTTCCAGCAAGTTGGTAAAGAACCGCTCCCAGCTGAAGAATTCGCTGCTCTCGATGAAATCTGCCGGATGTTCCAGAATTTCAAGAACGTCCGGCTGTCCGAGCAAATCTGCTTTCAGAAGCAGCCATTCCAGCGATTCCGGCAGGTACAAGCCGAACTTTGCGTTGTCCTCCTGCATCAGGCGATAAATGTCGTTCATCTGCGGGCCAAACGCCGCACCATCCGCAATTACCAGAACCTTCTCGGATTTCATTGGGAAGATCTTTTGTTTGATATTATCTTTTCCTGCCGCAGAGATACAGACAATGCCGTATTTCTCACCGATTTTTGTAAACAGCTGATACCCGGAATTTGCATCCTCTGTCAGCAGCTTTTCAACACCTTCCAGCTGCACATTGCTGGCTGTCAGCGAATCATAGATCGGGTACGCTTTGTTATAAGTCCGTTTGAAGCGGCTCGTGGTCTTTTTTAGTTCCAGAATCGCGTTTACGCTGTACGGCAGGGTGCTCAAATCTTCTCTTGTGACCAGCACATAGTAGTTGTCCGAATGCTGAATTGCACGGGCAAAGTCCAGACTCGAAACAAAGGTACTGCCTTCATCCACAAACATGATGCTGTCATGGGTCGCATTCAGCTGCAATTCCCAGTTGACACCCGACAGCACCCGGCACGGTTTATCACAACTCACCGTCACGCCGCTCTGTCTGCCGTAGGTCTCGTATGCTTGCAGCATCTCTACCAGCGTTGTTTTTCCGGTGGCGCTGTCCCCTCGCAGAATCGTAATGTTCCGTTCCAGTTCGATCGTGAAAACGACCCGTCCGCTTCGGACTTCGATTTTATGTTTTCCCTTCATCCTATCGCCTCACACAAACTGAAATGCAATCGGCATCAGTTCTTCCATGCTGTGCACCACATCACCGGTGTTCAGGACTTTCACATCCACCGGGAATTTTTTCTTACCAAAGTCCATGAGATGCCGCAGGTTGATGGTCAAGTCCTTCTTTTTCGCCAGCTTCAGAATGAAGGGTGCGCAGTTGTCACCGCAAGTTGAGGCATTGAATACCTTTTCCGGGTCGTTTGCCATCAACAAAAGTGTTTTCGTGCCGCCGGACAGTTTTTCCGGCGAGATGACACCCAGAACCGGGCTTTCCACCGCATGAGGGCCTTTGACATCGGACTTATCAATTTTCTTGATGACCTCTTTGGCAAAGTCAGAAGTCAGCCATTCATCCTCATAAGTGTAATTGAAATAGACCGAAGTATTGTAGACTGCCTCCGGCATATCTCCAAAGTAGATGTTCAGCATAGTATCACCTCGCAGATGTGAGTCACTTGTTATTATTGTACCTTCTTTCCACTCACAAAACAAGATACAAAATGCCCGCTGGCTTTTGATAAAGAAGACCAGACCTGTCTGATTGGACGAAAGCCATCCCAAATGTCGAAACTGGATTTACTGTGATCTGTAATGATTTTTTCATTTGTCACAATGAATTTGAAGTGCAAAGATAGATAATACGCTGCCTTTGATCAAATCGCCCTATAAGAAAGCCCCAAAAAGCAGTTTATTATCATTCTATTAGATTTCGATCTATGGATAACAGTGTCATAAATCACCAGATAGAATGCTATGCGTTTTTATAGTAGTTGTTCCTCCCGATCAATTTCTATTTGATTCATAACATCCTGATAAATCACAAAATGAGGTGTTTTTTATGACAATGGCAAAGAAGCTCCCACTTTTAGCACCTTCCATTCATACGTTTGAAGTGAATGGAACGTACACGGATTGCGAAGCGAAGCGTACTGTATTTATGGCAATTCAAAAAATGGTATCCGCTGGAAAATACTATCGGATTCCGTATCATGGCTCCTCGAAAAAAGGCTACTCTTATAAAAGAAAGGATGGCGGTTTGACCATCACATTGGCAGATTATCCAGATTTTAAGAAGCGATACATAACGTTATCTGGTGTGAACCTCGCTCGGATTGCAGGTGATCCATCTCGTTTAAGTTTAACAGACTTATCACCAGAAGGTTTGGTCATGCAAGAGCAGGCATTTCTGGATGAATTGGAGCAGCTTGGACTCCTTGAAATTGAGGAGTCTGTTAAATGGAAAATACATCGGTTGGATATTACACAAGACTTCTATGTGAAATGCGATCCCGCACTGATGGTAAAAATCATTCGTTATGCAGGAGGCGTTGACCCGTACAGGAAAGGTCGCGCACTGCACTATAACCAGCACAATGAGATCCGAAGCTGTAAATTTGAAAAAACGTGGTACGATTTTGCACTCTATGACAAACATCAGCAGCTCTTGAATTGTGAAAAGGAGAGCTATCCGATTTCTCCAGATGATTTGGAACGCTCAAAAAATCTGGTTCGATATGAAATTCAATTAAAGCGCCCCAGTCTGAATGAATTTGAGCACGATAAGTTGGAATCTTCAAAACTCCGGTTTAGGAATCATGCGCTGTTTCATTATTTTGACAAAATCAGCGATGATATTCCGCTCTTTCTATACCGGTATGCCGTCGATTATTTTGGCAAGCATTCGTGGTATAACGTTCCAACTGCCCTGAAAGCCGTACAAATGAGCAATCTTGATGACGATACCAAAGAACTTGTCATTGCGTATATCGAAGCGCAGGATGAGCCGGAACCGACCGATAAGATACATCATAAAAAGAAAATCGCAAAGGCTTTGGAAAAATTAGAAATCAACGATGTAATCATCCCTTGCCGCATCCTGAACGATCGTCAATGCGGCAGATTTCCATGTCCGCCCTTATGCACAAGGGTACAAGGGCTTTGATTGGATAAAAACGTTCCGTGCAATGCAACACGAAAATTCACCAGAATCACAAGAATGGAGTTGATTTTCAATGCTAGACAACTATCCTGATGTCCTGAGCTTCCGGCAGGTCATGGAAATTACGCATGTTGGCAGAAATCTACTGCTGCGTCTTCTGAACAGCGGCGAAATTCCCGCATTCAAGATGGGAAAACTTTGGAAGGTTTACAAACAAGACCTGATCCAGTATATGAGCCAATGTCAGTAAGCCGTATCCTTCGTTTGGGGCAAAAAGAATCCCGTTGGACTCCGCAGCAGGAATCCAGCGGGATTCGATTCTATCGATCTTTTAATTCACTTGCTCGTTACTTAGTTGAAGATCATGTCCGCATTATTCTTCTCTGCAAGGGCAAAAACTTCTTCTACATAATATCCGGCCTCATCATCTGTTTCCATTCCAGTCGGCGCATCATTATAGATACTATCATAATCCTTCAAGCGTTCACTTCCAAAAATGCCCTCGTAAAAGTCCAGATAATCGCCAAACTGTTCCCATGCAACCAGATAGCCATATCTTCCCCAGCACCGATATACATCGCTATAATTTCATTCCGCCTTTTTTCTATATATCGATCATATTTTTCAAAAATTTTTTGTCGTTTTTCTCTTTCTTCTTTTTGTATCTTATCATATGCTGCCCTATATTTTTTATTTATTAGAATCTTTTTTCTGTTAATCCGTCGTTCGAGTCTTTCCAATTCTTCTAGTTGTTTTTCCGAGAATTCGAGTATATTTTCTACAAAAGTCTTTTTGGCATTTTCAGCCCTCATTCTCGCTTCTTCTTGTTTACGCTTTTTACTATATCGGCCCATACGTTATCTTCCTCCTAAAACAAAAACCCTCCCCGGCAAAACCATTCAGTTCCACCGGGGAGGGTTTATCATACGTTTATCTTCCCATGTTTTGCAGGATTAGTGCATCTTCATGCAACAATCTTACTTTCTGGGATTTTTGATCGCAGCCTGGGCTGCTGAGGGTGATGGATGGAAATGCGTTCATTTCCGTCATTCTTGCTCAACAGATGTGCTTCCTATTATAAGTGTCCTTTCAGGTTATACGCTCCACTTCAAAGAGATTGCTCCTGTATGTACTGGCATCCACGACCGAAACCTTGCAATTCAGCCATTTCAATTTCTTTTCAATGCTGAGCTGGATTCTGTCCATGTTCATTTTCTTGGTTCGAGTGCCAGATTGGAAATCCCCTTCCAACAATAAGACAACAAAAACCGTCTTGTTCCGCTGTGCGACTTTCTCATTTTCCAATGCCCTTGCATACGGAATCAGTTCTTCCTGCTGGAATGGGCGGTTTTCACCGAAGGTCTGCGCACCTAGCAGACAAGAGATCGTCATAGCCACCTTATGCGCTACTTCATTATCAAAACTCTCTCTGCCTTCGGTATCGACAGACGTTGGTGAAGTGTCTACCTTTGTATTATCTATTGCTATTCTCCAACCGTTTTCTGCTTCATTGCCAAGACAATCCTTGACCTCCAGCAACATCAGAAAATCGTCTGTATCACAGATGAAATCCACACCCTTTGCGCCTGACAGCTTATTGAACCGTTTCCGATAAAAGTCGGTATCATCAAATTTGATGGCCTTTTCCCCCGGAAACGTAAATTGCAGTCTTCCTTCAGTTAGTACCATAAATCAAATCCTGTTCCCGATTATACAGCTCGTCAAACTCTTCCATAATCGAATTATGGTCAAGGTCTGTCAGTTCTTTTCCTGTCTCCATCACAATTTTTCCGTCCTCGTCACGATACAGCGAGATGAACTGCACATCGACAGGCTTACCTTGCGGATATTTTGCCATCAGATTAAAGCTCTGCATAGTAAAATAATCATGGGTCGTAACAAAGACCTGAACCCCTGCACGAGCCAATGCTCCCAATGCCTGCGCAACAGGCTCCACCATCTTCGGGTTCATATTGGTTTCAGGCTCATCCCAGAACAGAATCGAGCCTTTGCTAAGACTGCCAGACTGAATCAGGTAAACGATTGTTGCGAGCTTTTTATAACCCTCGGACAGCAGCCCCATTTCAAAAGAGCCTTCGCCCTCTACGTTCAGATAGAACTTCTTGTCTTTCTGAACGACTTTGCCCTTCATGCTTTCCTCAAATTTTGAGAGAACTTCGTTCTGCTCACTGGTATATGCACCCTTTTTCAGTGGCTTGTCCAGCAATTTGGTGAGGTCATAGTACATTTCTTCAAAGTCGATATGATATTCCTCGTACAGACTTTGGAAATGCTCTGTTGCCGAAATCATCTCTTTGGGTGGCAGATAGACAGGTTCAAACGCTTTGTCTTTCTCCGCTGCCTGAATCGACACGTCAGCATGATTTTCCTTACGGCTTCCGAACGACACATTGATTACATCGCCTTCAGCCATGCAGACCTTCATCTGCGTTGTCTTCGATGCGCCGCGCTTGCGGCTTGCCATGCGGCCAATTTTCCCCTCATCAGGACGGAAAATGCCAACCATCTTATTAACGATCATATCTTCCTGTTGCGGCAGTGTGCATTTGGGGAAGTCTTTTCGGCTGTACGGCTTAACCAGCGCATACAGAGCTTTCAGCAATGTGGTCTTGCCAGTACTATTATCGCCTAAAATCACATTGATGCCTGAAGACCACTCCACATCAACAGAATCGAAAATCATAAAATTCTCTAAGGCAAGGCTCTTGATTTTCATAGGTAAAGTTCCTCTCAGCGTGTGATTTCAGAATTATCTTCCACTTTACTTCTTATTATAGCTGATTTCTGTCCGAAATAAAAGGATTTTTTTGCAGATACAAAGCATCTGACAAACAGGCGGTGCAGCCATCGTTGGTTCTTCAACTTTGACTGCGCCGCCTGCTGTCGGTTGTTCAGTTGTTAAATTAGCGTTGCTCTATATAGGAAATCAGGTCTTTCTTGTATATTCTTCAAAGTCGTCCTACGCGAAAAGCGGGAATTTCCCCTTCTCCAAGCAATACCAGAAGAAGCCCCTTACCAATATGAAGGATTTCTTGTACCTGTTTGAAATTCAAAACATCTGGGTACTTATCAAGCATCAAATTTCACTCCCTTCTGTGATTTTTATTTACTAAGTTGTTGTTCTTCTCAGGTCACCAGAGTTCATTTCAGTTCACTCGACCAATCCAGCCCACTTAATCCCACATAAAATATTTGTCATTCAGTATCTATTCCTTGCCCGAACTAAAACAGTCAAATATGGACTATCCCTCTAAGATTTGCCCAGTGTCAGCTTCTACCCAACCGGCTATTCTTTCATTTTGATGTGAATTTTATTTGAAAGCGCATTGATTTCACCTATAAATATATATTATTTCTTAGTAATGGTGCGCATTCGGCAAAGCCGGTTATTGCGGTTCGTAGAAAATACACCTTGGCTCATCTTCTATCTTCTGAACCATTTTCCACAACGGTTGGCATAGAATTGATTTCTTGTTCTTTTCTCTCTCATTCAAAATCCACTCAGGTATCACGGTTCGATTCACCTGCGCAAAATCCAAAATCTGATAGATTGTTTTCCATTCATCGCTGTCAAAGTTCCATTTGCTTCTGTCCGGGCATCTACCATCTTCAGCTTTCACATTGTTATAATCAAAGTAGTCCTGCATAAGTTTAAGTTCCTCATCTCCAATATTGCCATACCTATAAAGTACGCTTATGCGTTTTTCTGCTTCCTTGCAGCTTACCCATGGATACTTTCCAAACATCTCCATAGCAATTTCCTGCATCGTTGCCGGTATGAGTTTTCTTAGTTTTATAAAATAATCCGTGACCCAATTGTATTTCCATCCACCCAGCCATTTTGAATATCTCATTCTTGGTTCAACGACATCTCTCAGAAATTTTCTTTCCATTTGAACTTCATACCGAAGGCAATTTTGGGCCTTGTCAATATCTTGCGGTAACACGTTACCATGCCTTTTTGCTACGTTTTTCAACTCCGCTTGTTTATCATATACTGTAACGTCAAACACTTGTTTCAATTTCCATTTTGCGCTATGTTTTTCATTATGCTTAATATAATGGCTTGGCTTTACAACATGCTTCCCGTAAGAGGGATCATTATATCGTACGCTAAAAAATTTCGTGCATTTTTGATTGCACTTTAAGGAGGCTTTTCTGTGACTTTTGATGCAATGACCCAACGCTATGAGGAAATCACCGTCTGCGACAAACCTGCGCTGTTCACCAGTGTCCGCATTAAGCGGGATTCTGTTCCTGCTGGTCTGTATGCCTACGATGTGCGGCACGATGATGAATGCCGTGGTATTCCCTGTGAGATCGCACCGTTTATCATGGTCAACCACTGGGGAACCATTATCCTTGCAGAACCTCTTGAACTGCCCGATGATGGACGGCGGTACATTGACAAGGAAGCCGACTGGAATTATTCTCCGTTGGACGCTGACCATACTCCCTGCAAGACCGTACAGGATTTTCAGAACCATTATTGTGTCTAAATAGATTACACCCTAACTGGACAAGTCCATCCACCCGAAAAGCTGTCCAGTTAGGGTTCTTTTTTGCATTATTGAACAAAATGTCCACAGGGTCAGACCCAAATGGACATTTTGGAAGGAGATAGCCTATGAATATAGCTTACGTTCGGGTTTCGACCATAGAACAGAACGAGGCCCGACAGGTGGAAGCTCTGCGTGTCCACCAGATTGATAAATGGTTCAGAGAAAAGGTATCTGGCAAAGATACGAACCGTCCCCAACTTCAGGCGATGCTCGAATTTGCCAGAGAAGGTGACACCATTTACATTCATGATTTCAGCCGCCTTGCCCGCAGCACTTCCGACCTGCTCAAGCTGGTGGAAACCTTGCAGGCAAAAAATATCCGCTTGGTCAGCAACAAGGAAAACATCGACACCCACACGCCTACGGGAAAGCTGATGTTGACCATGATTGCCGCCATCAATGAATTTGAACGGATGAACCTGTTAGAGCGTCAACGGGAAGGGATTGCCATTGCCAAGCGGAAGGGCATCTATAAAGGCAGGAAGCCCGTTGCCATTTTGCCTGAAGAGTGGCAGGCTGCTTATTTTGACTACCGCGCTCGAGAAATCAGTAAAGTCCAAATGGCAAAGCGGTTGGGTATCTCTCGAACCACACTGGATAAGTTACTGAAAAACATGGAGGAAAAATCTCATGGCTAAAAATTGGAAGCACACCAAAAAACTGCTGGAAGGCCTGCTCTGCGATAAGCTGAAAGACCGCATTACCTATCAGCTCCACTGCTACCGTCCTGATGATGATTGGACTGGCCATCTTGAGATCCTGTTGGATAAAAAACCGATTTTTAGGGCTGGCAGCTGTCTCGCAAAAAATCCAAACTACTGCATCCATATATCCGATGCCGAAATCCGCAACATCATGACAAAGTACCTCAAAGCAGACTCTTCCAACGAATCTGCTGAAGTCAACTCTACCAGTATCCGAACTGCGGCTGGATTCATTTGTTCCTACATCCGTAATTGTCAGCGTCAGGAACAGGGACGAATTTTTCTTGAAGATGCTATGGTGATGCTTGGTGAATACCTCAGCTCCGATATTGAATCCAACATAAAGTCCAATTCGCCCTTCATCAATGCCCTTGCTGTTCTTGACCGCAGGGTGGGCAAACGCAGATTGCAAAAGTTGGCTGACAAGGGCAGCAGCGTTGCGCCGAAGTGGGCATGGCCGTTCTATGAGGCAAGGTTTGAGGTAGAAGGAATTAGATATTTCTGGAAATAAAAATTAAATTTTCTATTTTATCTTGGGTAAGTTGTCTCCCAGAACAACTTACCCAACTTTTTATAAAAAATTATGTTTCACCATCAAGACCCTCTAGCCTTTTTAGCGTTGCAAGTTTCCAGACTGTGACACACAGTTTCAGGAACGCCGTTGACTCTACCATAACAGTTTTTGCATTAAACGTCGTAAGCAGAATTTGATTCATATAACTGCGAACTCTGTCACACATCGCTTCAACTGCTTCTAGCGGTTCCTGCTTATCCGGGTAACAGAGCATCCGCTTCCTTGCTTCTGTATAGTAAATTTTCAGATAATCCAGACGTTCATCAAGTATGTCAAATGGCTTTTTACTGTCAATTCCCGTCCACTGCCTTGCGAAATCAGGAACAGACATTAGCCTCCATCCGTTTTTCGATGCACCTTTCTTCTGGACATAAATATCTGTCCCATCTTTTGGTCGTAATTCAACCATTTTCTTATCTTTACGTTCAATTAAAATTTTAACCGTTTTCCCATCAGATGCAAACATGCTATTGTAGATGATCCACCAATCGGCCAGGCTTTTCCCAGAAATGTTCAAACTGTTCGATTGAATCAACTTCTGCAACGTAGCTTCCACCAGTTTCGCTGCTTTTTCGCCAGTTTCATTTTCCAGAGCTTTCCTGCACGAGTCAATTTCACAGATCGGAGTGTCCATCTCCATCAGCCTTTTTATATCAAGTCCTTCCAAATTCCCACAAACCTGCTGATGAATAATTTTCTCTGTCTCAGCTTGTCGCTGTCGTTCCCTCAGCGCAAGATAATACTTAAAATCTTCAAGTATCTGATGTTGCTGCCATACTATGCCATCACGTTTCTTTTTCAGCTCTTCTGTTTTCTCTTCCAAAAGTCTTGAAATGACTTTTAATGCAGTATACAGTTCTTCCTTATCTTCGTTGAAGAGCATATTTCTAAAAACAGCTTCAGCGCATTTTGTTGTAAGTTCCAGATATATATTGCTGAGCATTGCCGCCTGTTCATTCCACTCCGGCTGATTTAGGCAAAATTCCCACTTTTTCTCAAAAGTATCAACTGCCATACCGACTCTATCAAACAGCTCTATTACCTGATTGATTTCGTGCGCCTCAGTGCGTTCTATAAGCGCAGCTTCTATAGCTCTCTGAAATATTTCAATATCTGTGCGATGTTCTGCGTCCGCACACACTCCCATTGGTGTTTCATATTGGTCAATATGGTACAAGTTTTTGAATAGTTCATCCAAATCATTAACATTCCAAACTGACTCATTCGCCTTAGTGCCTTTCAACCGAAGCGCACTCGTCATATCCACCTGCGGTACTTGCAATAAAGCGTCCCGAAATTCTTGCCTTTGCACTTCAGAGTATCTCTCAAGGAAATCTGTTTCAAGCGGTTCTCCAAGGTTTTTTAATCGAATCTTCTTTTGACGCTTTGCATCTTCAGTTTTATGGGCTGAATTTTCCTGTGCCCGTTCAATCGCATCTTCTTTCCAGTTTCCCGGTTTCCTCTCTATAATTTCATTTTCTTTATTCATATATTTCCGCTTCTTTCTTACTGTTGTGGCATTTCGTAACGGATGCGGTCAAAATTTTCTACTATACTGCCATCATAAGCCACACACCCTATGAGACATGTATAAAGGAGAAAAAACATGGCTACTACAAACAAAAATTCCAACGCTCTCACCACCATCCGCGAATCCGCTGCATCTCATACTCTGAGCAGCATGAAGGCTGCACTCCTCTCCCAGATGGTTTTCATCCTGCTGTTCTTACAGAGCCTTCTGTTTGAACTGCGCAATTTCCTCTTGGGAATGGGTTTCGCATCGTTTTCTACCATCACCTTGGTTGCTGACCCCGGTGTCGGCAAAACTCCGACTGTTGAAGCGATTTATCGTCCCAATGACACCATCACACTGTTCAACACGCCGAAAAGATTTGAGAAACTTGCTCTTAAAAGTACCGGCAGACTCGCCTGTGACGACCTCCTTGATGCCAACTCTCAGGCAGAAAGAGAACGGCTGAAGCTCAACTATGATGTCTGCGTCCGTTATTCCTTTAACGGAACAATCGCACCTGCCGTGTTGACTGCGGAAGCCGATGCCATTAACAGTATGATCAACCGCTCTGGCCGTGACCGCATCATCCCGTTGTTTTGTGGAAAGGGCATTAAAGACTCCGACTACGCTAATGCGCTGAGTTATATTCAGGATCATCCTGATGAGCTCGATGAATTTATGCTCTATTTCATTGATGAGGTCGAAAACCATCTACCTTCAAAAGCTGAATACCTTGCGATGCTTACTGCTTACCGCGCAAAGTATTCTAACATTGCCGTAAACTCCAAGCGTACAGACATGAGCTTCGGCCTGTATTTCACGGCCATAATTCTGAACGACGCAGTTGTTCGTGCAAATGGCGTTCCCTTCTTCGACCAAAAACAATTGGAAGATATTAACCACTATGCGCTTACCACTTCTTTTGGATGCGATACATCTGAGCTTTCCGTGGTAGAGGATACCCTTCAGCATTTTATCCGGCGTGGCATTCGTCCTTACGCTCCAGTTCCTGAAGGTGTGTGTGATAATTTTGCCCGTAATGGTTGTTCCAAATGCGTTCGAGGTTCGGGACAGTTTTGTAGATTCGGGGGCTCTGGCTGCGATTACGACGAGATTACCGTCTATAACCCTGAGCATCTAGTTCTTCGATATGATGACAGTTCTAATGCCATCCTTCTGACCTCGCCAGAAAGCATTTTCCAATATCACCGTCCTTACAAAACACCATCTATTTTAATAATCGACTCTTCCATTCTTGTGAACGGCATGAACGCAGAACTTGAAAACAGGGCATTGAAAACCGGTGAATCCATAACCTACTTCACAAATCAGAAACTCCATCAAAGTCTTGCTGAAATCAACCGCTGCATGACTCGTCCCAATGGAAAAACTCTCCGTTATTCACTGGATTACCCTTGCTATACCAGCGAAGGCTATAGTACCAGTTCCGTCGTTGCGCTGCTGTTGAAACCAGAGGAGACGCAATATTTGAAAGCTCATGCCGTGGAGCGCCAGTATATGCCGTTGATCTGGGAATGTGTCCCTCACAGTGCTTCTATTGCACGAACTCTCAAGAAAACGTTTTCCTCTCTGACCCTTCGTTCTGGGGGCGTTGGTGTAATCAACAAAAGAACGAAAAAATGATCAAAGGAGGTGTCCCTATGACCGTGGATGATATGGTTTTGGCGTTGAAGCTGGTCTGCGCCCTGCATGAGCATGGTCTGGTCAACGATGCCACATACCAAGCTATCCTGAAAAAGTACCTACCCACACCGTCAGACCGCACCGCAGCCTGACTACAAAGCATCGGAGAACAAGGAGGTGATTGCCTATGTCCTCCGATTTTTCTTCGCCTATGCGCCGGGTTGCCATCTATGGCCGAGTATCTACACCGCATGAGGCTCAAATTTCTGCTATGGATAACCAGAAGCAATGGTACGAGGACGAGGCTGCCCGTCATGATGACTGGCTTGTTGTTGCACGTTACTATGATGAAGGCATTACCGGCACAAATGCCAAAAAACGCCCTCAATTCTTGAAGATGCTGGCAGCCGCCCATCGCAAAGAGTTTGACCTTATTATTACACGTGAGGTCTGCCGCTTCGCCCGCAACACGGTTGACACCCTCAGCATTACCCGTGACCTGAAGCTTTTGGGAATCGAGGTCTACTTCATCTCAGACAACATCCGCACCATGGATTCCGATGGTGAACTTCGGCTTACCATTATGGCATCCATGGCGCAGGAAGAGAGCCGTAAGACCTCAGAACGTGTCCGAGCTGGTCAGCAGACCAGCCGTGAACGCGGTGTCCTCTACGGTAGCGGCAATATCTTAGGGTATCGCCGTGTTGGAAAGACCTACGTAATCGAGCCGGAAGAAGCCGAGACGGTCAGAATGATTTTTGACCTGTACTCGCAGGGCAACGGATACATGAAAATCTGCAACATTCTGACTGCGCAGCAGCGCAAAAGTGCTACCGGCCTTACAACATGGACTTGTGAGCGCATCGGACGCATCTTAGGCAATGCTACATACAAAGGCTATATTGTCTACAACAAAAGCAACTGCGTAGACTATCTGAGCAAAAAGCGCGTAACAAACTCCAGCAATAAGTTCATCTATATTAAGGGTGACTTTCCTCCCATCGTATCGGAAGAGCTGTGGGACAAATGTGCCGCCATTCGCCAGAAACGCAGTACCACACTGCTTACGCCGGAGGGGACACTTCAGAAGTTCGGTTCCAAGGAACCTCAATCGGTCTGGTCAAAGAAGCTCCGTTGCAGTTGTGGTTCATCCTTCCGCCGCTTTATGTGGCGTACAAACGCTGACGGAACCAAGGCTTATGGCTTCGAGTGCTACCGTCAAAAACGCAGTGCCAGCAGGCTCGTATTGGAACATGGCCTTGACCCCACTACCATCTGTACCAGCAAAAGCATCCCCGAATGGCATATCAACCTGATGTGCCGTGAGGTATTCCGTACTGTATGGCAAGGCAAAAAAGACTGCATCCTGCAAGTCTGCAAGATGATTGAAACCTGCGCTACTAAGGATGCTTCAGAACAGGACGCTGCCTTAGCACGACTGAACAGCCAGCTCCAAAAGCTTGAACGTCGCGCCGCTGGCCTCCGTGAGATGCGCTCTTTGGGGGATATCAGCCGTGAGGAGTTCCTGAGCGATTCTGCTGCACTCCAAGCTGAGCGCTCTTCCATTGAGGAGCAGATTGCGCAAGTCAAAGAAGCCGCTGATGCTCAGGAGGTCAACTCCGGCATCAATCTTTCCGCTATCCGTAAGACGCTGGAACGCTGGCTCGACCTGTCCGACACTCGTGTGGACGATGCTCTCATTGATGAGTTCGTTTTACAGGCTGTCGAGCTGGATGACAACACGTTCAATTTCACACTGAACCTTGATGCTCGGCGTGATTCGCACCCCAATTTTACCGCCAGTCAGATTGCTTTGCAATCCTATCGGGAAAAGAATTTTCCCGATGCTCCTTCCTGCATCGACTGTGCTTTGACCGACCACATCCTGAATCCCAGAGAGCTGCTCCGCTTCACCGTCACCCGTGAGATGGCCGCAGCCTACTGCAAGGAGATCGGATTGAAGTTCTTCGGTAAGAAGTGGCATGACAAGACGGTCATCATCAGCATCTGACCCTCATAAGCAGCAATGGCTCTCAACCTCCATCAAGGAGGCTGAGAGCCATTATTTTTTTGCGTCAAAAAGCCCCTTGGCTTCCAGTTACGGAAATCAAGGGGCTTCAGACAGACAGTTAAATTTTCTTGAAATCCAGTCGGTTCCAAATCAGAATCGTTGCCGCCTGCAATGCCACTGCCAGCAGAACAATCATCGGACTATGCGTAAAGCCCACCAGAATATAGCATCCAAATGCGATGATACCATTTACCACCGCATACGGCAACTGGGTCTTTACGTGCTCCACAAGGTCGCATTCAGCACCAGTAGAAGAAAGAATAGTGGTATCTGAAATAGGCGAGCAATGATCTCCGAATAAACCACCGGAAAGTACAGCGCCTGTTGCAATGGCATACGGAATACTGAATGCGTGTGCCATAGGGATGGCAAGCGGCATCATGATAGCAAAAGTCCCCCAAGAGCTTCCAGTCGCAAACGACACAAACGCACCGAACAGGAAGATGAAGGCCGGAACCAGAACAGGCGAGAACTGCATTCTCTGCATCGTCTCCACAATGAAATTAGCTGTTCCCAAACCGCTTATCATGCTTCCCAGTGACCATGCCAGTACCAGCGTAATCGCCACATCCGTCATACTCTTCATGCCATCTACGTAAATCTTGAAGGTATCCTTGAAATTCATTACCTTAAAAAACTGGATAAGGGCCATCAGCACCAATGCGCCAAACAGGTAGCCCATAGTCAAAGCCACACGGAAGTCATTGCCTCCTACCTTCTTGAACGGAAAACCCTGCGGAGCCAGCGTGATAAACAGAGTGGCAAAAGTAACAGCGATAGGCAGAATCACCATGATGGGCTTTGCGTTTTTGAGCGAATAGCCATCTGCCTTTCCTTCATCGACCGATAGCGATTCATCGAAAGAATAATCCTTAGCAACTGCCTCCTGTTCCGCTTTTTTCATCAGCGAAAAATCCTTGTGGGTAAAAGCAACCAGCGGAATCATAATAATTGCCAGAATGGCGTACAGCTGAAACGGAATTGCCTGCACAAAGGTGGTGTAATCGGATTCCATAACACCGAGATTGTCAAATTCTGCCTGAATCAGCCCCATAATATATACGCCCCAGCCGATAAATGGAATCAGGATTGCTACCGGGGAAGATGTGGAATCCAGAATCCATGCCAACTTCTGGCGAGAAATTTTCAGCTTGTCAAACAGTGGACGGAACACAGGCCCCACCAGCAACGGCGTACCCAAGTCGGAGAAGAAAATCAGGATGCCACCCAGCCAAGCACACAGCTGCGCTTTGAGCTTAGTGTTCACAATACGGTAGACGCTTTTGCCAAAAGCCTGAGCGCCGCCAGATTTTTCCACCAGTTTGATAAATCCACCGATGAATACGATCAGCACCAGTACGCCCGCATTATAGGAATCTGTAAGCTGAATGAAAAAATAATCACCAATCATTGAATGTACTGCGGCAAATGGATTTCCTCCGCAGAAGATCATTGCACCCACAAAGCCACCGCAAAACAGCGAGAGGATAACGTTTTTACTCCAGATGGCGAGAATGACTGCAACAACAGGCGGTAGCAGACTTAGGAGGCCATAGTTCATGATGTTCCTTCTTTCTTGGCAATTCACGTTTTGTTAATAGCACGACTCTTTTATCATACCTGAAAGTAGTAGAAGCGTCAATGTATTTTTGCAATTCTCAGACACAAAAAGCCCCTTGGCTTCCAGTTACGGAAACCAAGGGGCTTCGTTAGCTATTTATGCTACGCAATCCTTTGGGGAAATCTTATTTCCTCGGATTTTTGATGGCAGCCTGCGCAGCAGCCAGACGTGCGATCGGCACACGGAAGGGAGAGCAGCTGACGTAGTCGAGGCCAACGTTGTGGCAGAACTCGACGCTCGTGGGGTCGCCGCCGTGCTCGCCGCAGATGCCCAGGCCCAGGTCGGGGCGGGTCTCGCGGCCGTCGTGTGCAGCCATCTTGACCAGCTTGCCGACGCCGACCTGATCCAGGTGCTGGAACGGATCGCTCTCGTAGATCTTGTTCTCGTAGTAAGCACCCAGGAACT
>OGCZ01000525.1_pt1 | contig 17332 bp, 16 predicted proteins | sample 1570211 | NCBI WGS metagenome assembly OGCZ01 (sample SAMEA2582158, study PRJEB24529) | metagenome | biome: Human gut stool | place: China | collected 2011 | reverse complement strand
ACCAGATCGAAGTACCGGATAACTGGTTAAAGAACGGCTACCCATTCGAACTTCGCCGTCCGGAATATGCCAAAGAAGTACACTTTGGCGGATTTGTAAGAGTAGAATACGATCCTGAAAAAGGTGGAAATAAATTTATCCATGAAGGATATCAGGCAGTAAAAGCCATTCCTTATGATATGCCGATCACAGGCTATGACAACGATGTAGTAAACACACTTCGTATCTGGGATGCAGAACCAATCGTAGACTTCGAGTTGGATTCCTTTGACAAAGGTGATTACAAGAAAGCAGTAGAGCAGGAGAACCTTGCCCGCAATATCGTAGAAGTCCTTTACCCGAACGACAACCACTATGCAGGTAAAGAGCTGAGACTGAAACAGCAGTACTTCTTCGTATCTGCAAGCCTCCAGGCAGCAATTGCCAAATACAAAAAGAAACATGACGATATCCATAAATTATATGAAAAAGTAACATTCCAGATGAATGATACACATCCGACTGTAGCAGTAGCAGAGTTAATGCGTATCCTCATGGACGAAGAAGGACTTGGATGGGATGAAGCATGGGAAGTAACAACAAAGACGGTTGCTTACACCAACCATACTATCATGTCAGAAGCACTTGAAAAATGGCCGATCGATCTGTTCTCAAGACTGCTTCCGCGTGTATACCAGATTGTACAGGAAATTAACCGCCGTTTTGTAGAACAGGTTCGCCGTATGTATCCGGGCAATGAAGATAAAGTCCGTAAGATGGCTATTCTGATGGACGGTCAGGTAAGATTGGCACATATGGCTATTATTGCAGGCTACTCCGTAAATGGTGTTGCAAGACTTCATACAGAGATTCTGAAACACCAGGAATTAAAAGATTTCTACGAAATGATGCCGGAGAAATTCAACAACAAGACCAATGGTATCACACAAAGACGTTGGCTCGCACTTTGCAATCCTGAGCTTTCCGCTCTTATCACAAAGCTTCTTGGCAATGCAGATTGGGTGAAGGACTTGGACGAGCTTAAAAAGCTTGAAAAATATGCTGATGATGAAGCTGTTCTTAACGAGTTCATGGCTGTTAAGGAGGCGCAGAAAAACCGCCTTGCCGCTTTTGTAAAGGAGCATGACGGTGTTGATATCGACCCGAACACTATTTTTGACATTCAGATCAAGCGTCTGCACGAATACAAGAGGCAGTTCCTTAACGCTTTGTCTATACTTTACATTTACTATGGCATCAAGGACGGCTCTATAAAGGACTTCACACCGACAACATTTATTTTCGGTGCTAAGTCTGCACCGGGATACAGGAGGGCTAAGGCTATCATCAAGCTTATTGGCGAGATAAGCAAGCTTGTGAACGCTGACCCTGACACAAAGGATCTTATTAAGGTGGTTTTCGTACAGAACTACAACGTTTCCTATGCGGAAAAGCTTGTTACTGCGGCTGATGTTTCCGAGCAGATATCTACGGCAGGCACTGAGGCGAGCGGTACAGGCAACATGAAGCTTATGCTCAATGGTGCTGTTACACTGGGAACTTATGACGGAGCTAACGTGGAGATCGTTCAGGAGGCAGGCGAGGAGAACAACTACATCTTCGGTGCAAGAGTAGAGGAGCTGGCTGAGATAATGCCAAAGTATGACCCTAGGGAGATACTTTTCTCAAACGACAAGATAAAGCGTATGCTTGACAAGCTTATTGACGGCAGTCTTTCAGACGGCGGCGTTCCGTCCAACGAAGAGGGCAGCTTCAAGGAGCTTTACAAGGCGCTCACTGACGGTGCAAGCTGGCACGTTCCTGACCACTACTATGTTCTTGGCGACCTTGAAAGCTATGTTCAGGCAAAGCTCAAGGTCAACGCAGACTACAAAGACAAGCTTGCATTCGCTAAGAAGTGCTGGCTGAACATTGCCAATGCAGGAAAGTTCTCATCTGACAGAACTATCAAGGACTATGCAGAAAACATCTGGAAGATAGAGCCTGTTAAGCTGTAATTGGAAATCAAATTTCTATGCAAATTGAATTTGTTAAGGGTATCACACATGATTTTAAGCTTTTTATACACGAAAATGAACTTATCATAATATTAATTTGCGAAAATATGAACTAAAGCATTAATACACAAAGGACAGGCTCGTTTTTTGACGGGCTTGTCAGTTTTGATGTAAATATATTCAAGGGATAGATTTACATAAATGGCAGGAGGATAAATGTTAGACACCTTACTTAAACTAGACGGCGACATACTGTTATGGATACAAGACAACCTGCGTGCAGGGTGGCTCGACCCCATAATGAAGTTCATAACATATCTTGCAAACGGAGGTGCATTATGGATAGGCATATGCGTTTTACTTCTCATACTGAAAAAGACTAGAACAACAGGCATCGTGTGTTCATGCTCCCTTGCGGTGACTTTTCTTATAAACAACATCATTCTCAAAAACATTATTGCCAGAACAAGACCTTACGAGGTGGTCGAGGGGCTCAACAGGATAATAGGGGCACAATCGGACTTCTCCTTTCCCTCGGGACATTCGGGAGCTTCCTTTGCAGTGGCGGTGGTAATGTTCATGGAGATGCCGAAAAAATATGGCGTGCCTGCACTTATAGTGGCAACACTCATTGCGTTCTCACGGCTGTATGTTGGTGTACACTATCCATTCGACGTTATCGCAGGCGTTCTAACGGGAACGATATATGCTGTTATCACAGTGGCAATATACAGAAAATTCTTCAAGGACAAGAAACATTCTGAAAAATAAAAGACATTTGACGGGCGGTTTTTGACCGCTCGTTTTTTGTTGCTTTATCATCAAATTCTATTGAAAATCAAGTGGAAATATGCTATCATAGAGATAATAAATATGAAGGAGAAAATCTTATGAAAAAGGTGCTTAAGACTATTCTTATGGGTGCTGTGGCTTTCAGCCTTGCTATGGGCGTAGGCTGCGGTGCTGAAAATGACAGTTCGGAGAAAGAAAGCTCATCAAAAGCTGAGGACAGCAGTTCACAGAATAAGCGCAGACAGCTTCGTGACAAGTCTGACTACGGAAAAGTGATAGCCCTCACTTTTGATGACGGCCCTAACACTGACACAACTCCCCTTGTTCTTGACAAGCTTGAAGAACACGGCATTGTGGCTTCGTTTTTCGTTATCGGAAACAACATCACAGACGAGAGTGCAGAGGTCATGAAGCGTGCTTACAACATGGGCTGTGACATTGAAAACCACTCTCAGAGCCACCCTGACATGACAAAAATGACCGCAGAGGAAATAAAGGCGGAGATAGACTTTACCTCTGACAAGGTGGAAGAGGCTGTTGGCGAACGTCCACAGTTTTTCCGTCCGCCATATATTGCGGTGAACCAGACAATGTTTGACGTTATAGATATGCCGTTTATATGCGGATACGGCGCAGAGGACTATAACAATGCCATAGGCGTTGAGGAGCGTGTTGAAAAGGTGCTTGCACAGGCCAGGGACGGTGGCATTATCCTGCTTCACGATATGAACGGAAACGTTCAGACAGTTGAAGCCCTTGACAAGATAATCCCTGCCCTCAAAGAACAGGGCTACGAGTTCGTTACCATAACAGAGCTTTTCCACGCAAAGGGAGTTGCCATTGACCCTGACTCCGAGATAATCTACAGCTACGCTGAGCAGACTGAAATGTACGGCTAAAAATGACAAACAAAACCGCCTGAGAGAAATAGCTTCTCAGGCGGTGATTTTTTTATCAAGTAAATCGTGCCCCAGGCTGATCCTCTGGTGGGATAGGCGCTCCGCAATGAGGACATTCTGTACAGGTGTCTACGACATAGGTATAGCCGCAATATTCGCAGGCTTTTTCCTGAGCTGCGTCAGAACACGGCTTTGCTTTGGCATATTTTCTCGCCTTTGGATTTATACCTATCATAAGGCAGGCGTGCAGACACACAAATGCCAGAATGGCGATCGAAGTAAATAGTATAGTCCAATTCACTTTACTCTTCATTACGGTAGGCGTCAGGTCGTCAAATGATGTGCTGATAGCCGAGGACACTGTATAGCGTGTTCTCGCCGTGAGATTATTCTGCAGCTCGTCATTGAAGCTGTTCGTTACAGATTTTGTCAGAACATCATCTGTATCATTGCCCTGCATACCCTCCCAATACCAATCCTCAAAGCCGTCAGAGGAAGAATAGCCGTCAGGGGTAGAGTAAACTATGAGCCAATGGCTCTCGTCCGCAAAGTGGTTCACATACAGATCATAGGCATAATTTTCAAGATCTGAATAATTTCCCTGCCAATCGGAATTTTCCACTGTTATGACCGCAGGTGAGATACCGGTGCGGTTATAAAATGCCACCAGCGAGTTCCTAAGCTCTGCGGTGTTGCCAAGGACATTTGCTTTATCCTCCACAACTATTTTATAATCATAATTTTGGGGAAGCTTATGAGGGTGATGATAAGCCTCGGCAAACATAGAAAATGTGAATAAAATAAACGGCAGATAGAAAAGCAGCATAAGAAATCTCAAAGGACTTCTTTTTTCGGTTATGTCATAATCTGCATAGACATAGACAGGTCTGTGATGATCATAATATACATATCTTCTTGCGTCCGGGAAATAGGTGCTTCTTACGTGGCGTGAGCTTCTTCCTGAGCCTCCGTGCGAATGGCTGCTGTGATGCGAGCCTCCGTGTGACCCTCCTCCGTGAGAGCCGCCTCCCGATGAATGTGGCATTTATTTTTTACCCCTTTCTTATTTTTTTGCAGCATCTGCGACAGGCTGTTCTGTTTCCACGTTATGTGGTCTGAGCGGTGCTCCGCAGTGTGGGCACTCATGACAAGTGCCGATAACATAGACGTTTCCGCAGTATTCGCAGGTGTCCTCTTTTGCATCATTTGCACATTTCACTGCGCTTCGGTAAGCCTTTTTATTCGTGATAAGCGTCTGATATATCTCATAAGCCCCGATACCTGACATGAGAAGTCCCCATATCACAAACAGCCACTCTACATGACCGTCCATAACGTTTGGCGTAGTTTCATCAAAAGCCGCTGCTATAGCAGAGCTGACATCATAACGGCTGTTGGCGGTAAGATATTTCTGCATAAGATCTTTGAAATCGTCTGCTACATCTACAGTTATGATATTGTCGGTATCATCGCCCTGCATACCCTCCCAGTACCAATCGTTAAAATCAGGGTCGGGAGATGTAGGTTCAGAATAGACCACCAGCCAATGCTCCTCGTCGTCAAATTCCGTCACATACATATCATAGGCAAAGTCCTCCAGCTTTGAATAGCTTCCCTGCCAATCCTCGTTGTTCACTGTCATTATCTCCACGGGTATACCGGTTTCGTCATAGAAATCAACAATTGCATTCTGCACCTTGTCCATATCATCAATGACCCCTGCCGTATCCTTTATCTCGCAGTGATAAGATGGACTTGTATCCATTTTTTGCGGCTTATCATAGCACATGGCAAGAAGCATAATACCAAAGAGCAGGCTGACAGCACTGCCAAGTATACTGAAAAACTTACCTGAAGCAGTTCCCTTGCGAATATCATAGTCAGCATAGACATAGACAGGACGATAGTTCTCATAGTATACGTATCTTCTTGCACCAGGAAAGCTTGTGTGCTTTATGTGTTTAGCGCTCGACTCACCCGAGCTTGACGAAGAGCCGGAAAAGCCTGAGCCGCTGTGTGACCCTCCGCTGTGAGAGCCTCCCCCTGATGAATGTGGCATTTATTTTTTACCCCTTTCCCCTATACAAATCTATAAGTCTATCAATACTGCACACGCTCGGCTGTGTAGCCGTCTTTTTCAAGCAGGTCGATTATTCCTCCCTCGCCCGCATAGTGTGCCGCACCAACAACATAGAACACGTTCTTGCCCTGTGACATAAGATCCTCGGCAGCTTTTGCCATGTTCTTGTTTCTGTCATAGAGCATTTGGTTATTATAATCCTCAGCGATCTTTTTATCCTCCTCGGTATAGCCTGCAAGCTCCTCCTCGTTATCTTCCTCAAGGAAGGTTTCGATATCTCCCGACTTCCATGCGGTATAGAGGTCTTCAAGAGCCTGCTTCTGGCTCTCCTTAGTTTCCCCTTCGTAGCTTCTGAACATAAGGTCATAGATATCGTCAGAGAAATTTATGAGCAGATTCATCTGGAAATCCACCGACTCAACTTCATATATCTCCTTACCGTCTGCATGGGCGGTGGTAAGAAGGTAGTTGTCAAGACCCTTTTCTGAGTCAAAGCCGGAATCCTGAATAAGCAGGGTATCAAGAGTGCTTGAAACAGCCCATGGTCTGTAGACCTCAAGGGCGGAAATATCCATGCCCCAATAGCCGAGATATGTTTGCAGTGCTGAATATGCTTCCTCGGAAATATGCTGGCTGAGCTTTGTGTTATCATTATAAAGCATTTGCTTCATAAGATTTTTCATATACTCGCCGTCCTCGCTTGTGGAGGTTATATCGCACTCCACCGCAAGTATATCAGCATTGTTGTACGCATTCGTTACTGCCTCAGGGAGCGGATAGCACTCGTCTTTCAGTGCATGGAAAGAGCCGAGCATCACCATTGTGTTGCCCTCAGGTGAAGTCACTTTCCACATAGCAGGTGTGATACCGTTTGTCTTTGTATCGTCCGTTACCGCTGATGAACTGTCTGAAACACTGCTGTCAGGTGCAGAAGTGGCAGAAGCTGTACTGCTCGCCTCCCCTGTGGTGGTTGTATCAGCCGTTGTGTCGGCTGTTGTAGTTGTGGCTGCCTTTGAGCTGCTGTCGGTCTGTGAACTGTCAGGCACCTCTCCGCATGAGCAGAGAAGTGCGGTGCACATTGCAGCGACTGTAAAAAGGCTCAATGTTCTATGTATCTTTTTCATGGTTTTATCTCCTGTCTTCATAGTTGTATGTTTCAGTATATCACACATCAAAGAAATTTTCAAGTATGGTTACAATTTTGTAATAGTCAGGCTTTATTCTCTCTTATACGCTTTTCTATCGTTTCCATATCTATGCCGTATTGTTTAAGGATAGTCTGAGCGAAGCTGTTGTCACGGGGCATTCCACGGACTATCTTATACTTTCGCTCTCCTGTTTCATCATCTGCGTCGGCGACAATGCTTGCAAGCTTTGTTCTGAGCGTGCTGTCTTTATTAAGCTCCACGGTCTTGTATGCGATATCCACAAGATGTGTTGCAAAAACTCCTCTTACGCCCATTTTGCAGAATATCCTCAAAAGCTCGCAGGCGACCTCAACGCACTCCCTGGGGGTTGTGCTTTGGATAGACTCGTTCATAAGAAGCAGGCTGTTTGCTGTGATAGTGTCGCTTATTTCACGGAACTCTTTTATCTCTGTGGTGAAACGGCTTGTGTCGATACCTGTTTTTTCCTCTTGTGGGAACTGAGTGTAGATATAGTCCACAAGGGATATTTCACAGTATGAGGCAGGCACATAAAGCCCTGTCTGCGCCATTATCTGACACAGACCGACCGCACGGAGGAATGTGGTCTTTCCGCCATTGTTTGCGCCCGTAAGCACATAAAAGCCCTCGCTGTCACCTCCCATGGTGATATCGTTTGTGACAACGGATTTTTTCTCCTTGTGGTCAAGATTATATATCCTGGCTTCACGGAAATAAACAGGGTCAAAGATATCCTTTATGACGGTTTTTCTCTCACCTGCAGGAAGAATTTTCGGACGGCACATTTTAAGCCCCTGATCTTCGCAGGCTTCTATCACAGCCACTGCGCCCATGTAGTATTCAAGCTGATAGTCTATATAACGCATATCGGCAATGCCTGCTTTCTGATACTCAGCAAGCACCTTGTCTATCATTTTCACAAAAGTATCAGTAAGATCGCTAAGCTCGTCAAAAAGGGTCTTATCCACAGTGTTGATAAGCTTATCGTCAGACACCTCGCTGTCATTATACTTTTTTCTGAGATTTTTCACAACAGCCTTATCGTTGAACTTTGCCCCATGGTAAAGTATTCTGTCAACAAGGGACGGTTTTATATCGTAACGCTCTTTTGAAAGCTCTATAATGCCTGCTGAAACAGGAACAAGCCTTTCATCGAGGTTTATTGCCACTGTAACGCTTCGTATGCGGTCATAGAGTGCCTTTTTAAGCTTCTCTATCTCACCCTTCAGGGATATATAATGCTTGTCGCCGTAATGCTCCTCAAAGAACGCAAAAAGCTTTTTTACGCCCTCTGAGCGTATCTTATCTTTCATTTTTCCATAAAAATCGTGCATTATCTCCATGCACTGTATGTAAGCGTCAAATCCGCTTATGGCATCATCAAGCTGTGAAAAGCTGTCGGGAGTAGTAAGATTATAGATGTTCTTTCTGTCATTTTCCACCATGACGTTTATCACCTTGCGTATGGTGGCAGACAATGACGGAAGCCTTATGAAATCATCAAGGATATCAAGGCGGTAGTTTATTACCTCCTCATCGTCGCAAACCTCACAAAAAAGCCTCATTACACGATACTGGTAATGGGGCGTGATGATATCAGCCACCTTTTCAAGCTCCAGATTGTCAACAAAGGCTCTGGGGAGCTTTTCAAGGGCGGCAGCTCTTTTTTTCATTGCGTTGTGCTTTTCCACAGAGGGATAAAGCAGGTCAGCCACAGGGGCTTTAATATCAAATTCGTCAAGTTTTGAAGCCATTTTCGTTTCCTCACTGGTCTTTGGCAAGGGCTTTCAGGTCTATTATTATGCCCACCTTTGCAAGAGCCTTTGACATAAGCTCCGCAGACAGGGGGAAGATATCAGTTTTTCCGCACTCGTGGTCATACTCGTATCTGAAAAACTGCACATAATTCTCCTGATAATCCTCAGACGTATAAACCTTTCCCATGATATATTTATTTTTTATGGCATAATAGTTCACAGGCTTGAGCCTGAGAATAGCTTTCGGGTCGGCAGACATTTCCGATGCGAGGGTATCAAAGCCCTCGTCAACGTAGTTTATTTTTCTGCACTTCATATCCTTTATTTTCTTTTTCAGAGGCGGCTCGCTCTGAGCCTGCTTCTTTTTGAACAGTGAAAACATTTTTACACACCAAGCCTCTCAAAAAGCTGTTTGCGGCAATCTTCTTCAAGCTTATCGTTTATAGGTGCGGGGATATACTTTTCGCCAAGCTTACGGCTCATGCAGTATGAAATAACATAGTCGCTGACCTTTGGATTTTTAGACAGGAGCGGACCATGGAGATAGGTTGCGATAACGCTTTTTTCCATATAGCCCTCGGTACTGCTTTCAAACTCGTTGCCGTTGCCTGAAAGGACTTTTCCGAATGGAGACTTAACGTTGGTGGTCTGTCCGCCGTGGTTTTCAAAGCCTATGACCTTATACTTCTCGCCATCAAGCTGAGCTTCTATGACGATATTACCAATACATCTGCATCTTTTATCGGTAGAGGCGACGGTATAGTAATCAAAAAGTCCCAATCCCGGCACTTTCTCACCGTTTGAGTCCTTATAATACTGACCCATGAGCTGATAGCCGCCGCATATCATCAGAAAAAATGTTCCTGCCTTATAAGCTTCCATGATACTGTCCTTGCAGGAAACGAGGTCATCGGCAAGTATCTGCTGTTCAAAGTCAGCACCGCCGCCAAGATAGATGATATCATACTGGGTGAAATCAGTTTCCTTGTCACCAATAAGATGCTTTTAAACTTCCAGCTCTATGCCACGCATTTTACAGCGGTAAGAAAGCACTTCAACGTTGCCGCTGTCGCCATAGAGGTCAAGCATATTAGGATACATATGAAGAATTTTCAGCTTTTCCATTTTACTTTTCCTCCCCGTTTTCTTTCAGGCTCTTATATTTTTTTATTGCGGCTCTTGTCGGCTGGATAGCGGTATAATTTGCTATGGCAAACTTATCACCCTTTGTGGAAAAGAGTGACGCTGTTGCTTCGTCAAGATCAGGATAAACGAATATTTTGTCAGGGTCATAGCCTGAGCATTTTATTCTTATGGCGATATCATATGCTCTCGTACCAGAAGTCACAACTCTGTCAACGTTATTGAACACGGAGAAGTTTATATCCCATATCCATGAAACGTCATGGCCGTCTGCAAGGTTATCGTTAAGGACAAAAAGCAGTTCCTTTGAGCCTGCCTGCTCGTTCATCACACGCAGGGTCATATTTGCGCCAACAGGGTTTTTAGCAAGGTTCACAAGAAGGCTTGAGCCGTCAACCTCAAAGCGTTCAAGTCTGCCGTTATTCACCTCGAAATGCTCGAAAGTGTCATGCAATATAGCCTTATCAAAATTATAGAGCTTTGCGGCGGTATAGACAGCTGCCATGTTATACATATAATAGATACTGTTATGAGCGGTCTTATATGTTTCCCCGTCTGCTTCAAAGGACGGAACAGTCAGGTCAACGTTCTTTATCTCCACCTCAGGCTCAATATTGCCAAAACCACACTTTGGACAATGGAACTTGCCGATATGTGAATACTGATAATAGTCATAGACAAGCTCAGTATCGCAGAAAGGACAGAACTTGCCCTCGCCCACCTCATAAGGCTTATCCGTTGCGCCCTGATATCTGCCAACGCTGAATAGTGGATATTCTTGTTATTGGGGTTAGCAAGTCCAAGTCTTGCCACGTTTGGGTCATCGGCATTGAGAACAACGTTGCCCTCAAATGTTTCAAGGAACTTTTTCACCTTGAGAATGAGTGTTTCCACCTCGCCGTTTCTGTCAAGCTGGTCACGGAAGAAATTCAGCAGAACAAGGGTCTGCAAATTGAGCTTTGAATAGACCACAGGAACGTGGGACTCGTCAGTTTCAAGCACAAGATAATCGGCATGGACTCTTCCCCTCATATCGCAGTGATTGAGCAGGAGGGAGCATATGCCCGTATCAAGGTTATTTCCCTCCGGGTTTGTGATTATCTTCTTTCCACCGCTTGCAAAAATGTGGCTGAGATAGTTTGTAACAGAGGTCTTGCCGTTGGTGCCTGTGACGGCGACGATAGGGCAATCCACCTTGAAAGCCTTAAGGCAGTCTTTATTTATAGTCCACAGCACAAGCCCAGGAAAGTTACCTGCGTCCCTGCCCAGCAGGTGCAGAGTTTTAACCATAAGCTTGCCGAAAATAATGGTGAAAGCGTTTTTTAAACTCATTTATGTATCTCCTATTAAAATAAAGTCGTATAAAATAATAATAGACCATAACGCCCATAATGTCAAGCATTTTAGACCTTTGCAAACAAAAAAAACACCGCACAAAGACGATAGGCTTCCATTGTGCGGTGTTGACTTCTATATGATTTTTGAGAGAAAATCTTTCAAACGCTGATTTTCAGGGTGTGCAAAGAACTCTGACGGCTTGTTCTGCTCGAGTATTTTTCCGTCTGCCATAAACAGAACTCTTGAAGCAACTTCCCTTGCAAAGCCCATTTCGTGGGTAACGACAACCATTGTCATTCCGTCGTTTGCAAGCTGTTTCATAAGCTCCAGCACCTCGCCCACCATCTCAGGGTCAAGCGCAGAAGTAGGCTCGTCAAAAAGCATTACTTCAGGGTTCATCGCCAGTGAACGTGCGATTGCTATTCTCTGCTTCTGACCGCCTGAGAGCCTTGAAGGATACTCGTCAGCCTTATCAGGCAGACCAACTCTTTCCAAAAGCTCTTCCGCCTTTTTGTCTGCTTCATCGGCTGTCATAAGGCCAAGCTTCACAGGGGCAAGAGTGATATTCTTTTTTATTGTAAGATGTGGGAAGAGGTTGAAATGCTGAAAAACCATGCCCATTCTCTGTCTGAGCTTGTTCATTTCATGCTCGTTCGCCTGAGTGATGTTCTCGCCCTCGAAGAAGATATCACCTGAGGTCGGCTTTTCCATAAGGTTAAGACAGCGGAGAAAGGTGGATTTTCCTGAGCCTGACGGACCAACGATAACGACCTTTTCGCCCTTGTCGATAGTTTCGTTTATATCTTTAAGCACTTCGACCTCGCCGAAAGACTTGCTGAGATGTTTAACGTCTATCACTTTGCGACAGCCTCCTTTCAAGCTTTCCTACCAGATGAGTAAGCACAACTACCATTATAAGGTAAATAAGTGCAACTGTTATAAGCGGCATGAATGCCGAGAACGTCTGAGAACGGATTATATCTCCGCCCTTTGTAAGGTCCTGAATTGCGATATATCCTGCAACAGAGGTTTCTTTAAGCAAAACTATGCACTCGTTTGCAAGGGCAGGCAGAACAGTTTTGAAAGCCTGCGGAAGAACTATTGATATCATTGTCTGACGATAGCTAAGGCCAAGGCTTCTTCCTGCTTCAAACTGACCGTTGTCAACTGACATGATACCTGAACGGACTATCTCAGCCACATATGCGCCTGAGTTCACGCCGAATGCAAGCACAGCCACAAGAGTCTTGTCTATGTTCACACTTCCGAAAATAACAAAATATGTTATAAGGAGCTGAACTACCATAGGAGTTCCTCTTATCACTGTAAGATACACTCTGCAAAGGGCGTTGAGTATCTTCATTTTGCCTGTCTTATCATGAGTAGAGCGGACTATAGCCACAAGAAATCCCAACACAAAGCCAAGTATGACCGCAAAGAAGGTTATGATAAGTGTTGTTTTAAGACCATTGGTAAGATAATGCCAACGGCTCTCGTCCAAAAAATTTTGCTGGAAATCGTCGATCAATTTGTTCAATTCAGCACTTCCTGTTCTTTATCAAAATAATTTCGGCTGCCGCTCTACGACAGCCGAAGTGTGAAAAATTATTTCTTTCTTACGATTATTACCTGACTTGATGATGTGTAAGTGTCAGAGAAAAGAACGTTTTTCTCTCTGTCAGGTGTAACTGTCATACCTGCAACGCCAACGTCTGCCTTGCCTGACTGAACGGCTGAGATGATAGAATCAAATGCCATATCGTCTATCTTAAGCTCATAACCAAGCTTGTCGCAAACTGCCTGCATCATATCAGCGTCGATACCAACGACCTTATCGTTCTCTTTGCTCTCGTATGGAGGGAACTCAGCGTTTGTTGCCATTACAAGCGTACCCTTATCTCTGCTAACATTATCAGGGGACTTGTATGGGTTCTTGCCAGCGTTCTCGCCAACGTAGTTTGCCTTGATAGCGTCAAGCGTTCCGTCAGCCTTGAGCTCCTTGAGAGCACCGTTGACAGCTGTCTGAAGCTCAGTGTTGTCAAGCTTCATAGCGATAGCGTATTCTTCCTCAGCAAAAGGCTCGTCAAGTATTTCAAGATCGTCGTTCTTCTCAACGAATACCTTAGCAGGCTCAGCGTCGATTATAACAGCGTCTATCTTGCCCTGCTTCAGAGCCTGAACAGCGTCAGCGCCCTTGTTGTATTTTTCTACCTTAGCGTCCTTAACGTCCTCGGCATAGATGTCGCCTGTTGTTCCAAGCTGAACACCGATAGTCTTGCCCTCCAGATCGTCAACGCTGTGAACTGTATTAGCAGGCACTCCGCAGCCTGCAAGCATTGTAACGCTCATTGCCACTGCAATAAGTCCTGCTGCAAATTTCTTCATAACATACATTCCTTTCAAAAATTGATAGCGACAGCCCTCCAATACCGGCTGTGCATAAACCTATATCATATATTATAACTGAACACACAGCTTTTTGCAATAGCTTTTATCAGTGATTTGATATATAAATTATGAATTTTTTGTTTTGCCAAACCATTTTAGTAAACAAAAAGAGGCATCCGTCAAATGGGGACACCTCTTTGTGAAAATCAGCTTAGAAATCCATTGTGAACTGAACTCTGTGGTTACCGTCTGCGTCATCATCTATCATTTCAGCCTTTACGATAGTGATAGGCGTAACAGGCTTTGACTGTGCGTTGTCTGAACCTGTTGTTCTCTCAACTTTAAGAAAGTCATCAACAACGTCCATGCCCTCTGTTACCATGCCGAAAGCCGCATACTGTCCGTCAAGGAAGGTATCCTTATCGCTGTAGCAGATAAAGAACTGGCTTGAAGCACTGTCCATATCGTTGGCTCTTGCCATTGAAACAACGCCTCTTGTATGGCTCAGGCTGTTTTCAACGCCATTTGCTGAGAACTCGCCCTTGATAGTTTCCTTGCTTCCGCCTGTGCCGTCACCGTTAGGGTCGCCGCCCTGTGCCATAAAGCCGTCTACAACTCTATGGAAAGTAAGTCCGTCATAGAACTTTTCCTTCACCAGCTTCTCGAAGTTCTCGCAGGTTATAGGTGCGTCATTGGCATAAAGCGTGATAACGAACTTCTTGTCAGTGTCAGCCGCAGAGGTCTGTGATGAGCTGTCGCTCTTATCTCCGCAGGCTGTAAGAACTGCGCAGGCAAGCACGCCTGCTGTGCAAAGAGCCAATGCTCTGAATAGCTTTTTAAGTTTCATTTTTATCGTCCTTTCGATCATTATTAATGGCATTTCTGCCTTTTCACTAGCCTATTATAGCACCTCACTGCAAAAAAATCAACATCAGACCATGTTTTTCACATAATTTTCATCATATGAAGCCTAAAGTTGGCTTATTTAATATTGATTTTTGGCTCTTAATGGAGTATAATTATAATGTTTTTTTAAAGAAAAATATAAAAACTATGTTATGTATGGAGGACTGAACAAAATGGATAAGCTGAAAAAAGCCCTGCCCTTTATCTTCCCACCTCTGGCTGTATTGCTCATAATGGGATTTGCTTTTTATCGGCATGGGCTTTACCCGTTCGGTGACGGCACTGTATCATGGTGTGATATGTCACAGCAGGTGATACCTCTGCTCACCGACTTCAAGGATATTTTCACAGGCAAGGACGGAATGTTCCTTAACTTCCACAATGCAGGAGGAATGGACCTGTGGGGCGTTTTCTTCTTCTTTATCGCAAGCCCCTACACCTTGCTTGTGCTTTTTGTTGACAAGGCTGACATAATCTACCTTGTGAACATTCTCACAGTGCTTAAAATGATGACAGCGGCTGTCACAGCGCAGATATATTTCCGCTCCTGTCAAAAAAAGCTCGACCCTTACATTGGCGCTGTACTCAGCGTCATATACGCATTCTGCGGCTATGGAATGTTCTATTATCAGAACAACATATGGCTTGACATGATGTATCTTTTCCCTCTTCTTATGGTGGCATTCAGGGAGCTTTTTGAGAAAAAGCGCATTATCCCGTACACTGTCATGCTCACACTTATGATGATAGTGAACTACTACATCAGCTACATGATAGTTGTTTTCATAATGATTTTCATGGCTCTTTGCTGCTGGCGTTACCGCAAGGAGGAAAAATACAAGGACGTTCCATGTAGATTTGTTATAGGCTCGCTCCTTGGTGCATTGCTTTCAGCAGTGGTATGGATGCCATGCTTCCTGCAGTTTTTGTCAAGCGGACGTTCTAAATCAGTTATCCAACAGATCGAAACCGCCTCATTCATCACAAACTACAACACCACATTCTGCCTGCTGTTGTCAACGGCTTCGGTGATAGTGATAGTTGCGGTGTTTCTTCTTGACGGCAAAAAGAGAAGCAAGCGTTTGAACACCGACCTTATAATGCTCTTTTTGATGCTCGTACCTATTTTAATAGAGCCTGCGAACCTTATGTGGCACACGGGAAGCTATATGTCATTCCCATGCAGATACGCTTTCATCACCATATTCTTTGCACTTATCTGCGCAGGATATTTTCTTTCATCGGAAAACGCAGTGGCAAAAGGAAAGAAAAACTGCGACCACTTTGTTATTTTCCTGATACTTGCGGCACTTATCTACGGCTTTTACAACTTCTCTGAGGGCTTTGTTGAAAACAACCGCTCGGGAATATCAAAATACACTTCAAGTCTTTGGCAGGACAGCACCGCCTTTGAGCTTTGCCTTGAATTTTTCATTGTGGCGGCGGCATTTTATGCGATTGTCGTTCTGCTACACAAAAAGGGCTGGATATCAAAGAAGATATTTGCGATCTTCCTTGCAATGTTCGTTGCGGCTGAGTCATACGCAAACGTGAACATTTATATGGTATCCCCAAGCATGAACAATCCTCAGCGTGCGGCTAATCATCAGAAGATAATGGATCTTTCAGACAGACTTGACGAAACAGAGGGCTTTTACAGAGTAAAGACCTCAAGCAAGCTTTTTGAGGTCAATCTGGTCGGCTCAATGGGATACAATTCCCTGAGCCACTACACCTCCCTCACAAGCCGTGATTATATGTACATGATGAAGCAGCTTGGTTACTCCTCCTACTGGATGGAGGTAGGCTCATATGGCGGAACGGAGCTTACTGACGCTTTGCTGTCAGTAAAATATCTTATTGAAAAAAGTACAGGCTCGGCTGACGCTGTATATTCAAACGATACCTACGAGATAGTGCCGACAGAATACTATCTCCCCCTTGGCATTGTGACCGACGCTGACCTTAGCGGCAGTGAGGAGCTATCCACAGGCACAAGAAGCAACGTTCAGAAGAAGCTTTTTGAACAGCTTTTCGGCGGCAACGGTGACGAGCTTATCACAGACTACGAATACACCACGATCTATGGTGTGCAGGACGACAGTAACTTTAAACCGAACTACACCTTCAACGCCACAGGCAATGTAGCCTACATGGACTACAGCATAGATGTGACAGACAATCAGACACTTTATTTTGACTGCTTCGACAAGCTTTCAAACAGCCTCAGCGAGGATATAAACGAAAGCTTCATGGTAACAGTGAATGGTCAGGTAATGCAGATGGATTATCCGTCACAGTCAAGCAACGGGCTTTTGAAGCTTGGAGAATTTGAAAATGAACACGTCAACGTGCGTGTGACCTTGAAGAAAGACATCACAAGCTGCCGTTCCTATGGCGTTTTCGGGCTTCACCACAATGTTCTTGAAAAGGCACTTGAGCAAGCACAGACCGCCGGTCTTACAGACAGTGACGGCAAGCTTTCAGGAAGCGTGAACGCAAAGGCAGGACAGAAATGTGTGCTTCAGATACCATATCAGGAGGGTCTGAAAATAAAGGTCAACGGCAAGGCTGTTTCATATGACAAGGTTTTCGGTGACCTTGTAAGCTTTGACTTGCAGGAGGGCGAGAACACAATAACTGTAACAAGCGTGCCAAAGGGCTTTTATGCAGGTCTTGCACTGACTATCGCAGGCATTGCGCTGACAGCAGGATATTTCTTCATAAGAAAGAAACTGAAATTCGGAGAAACTATGGAAGCCGCTGCACTTGTGGCTGTTATCGGTGCGGGAGCTATAGTGATCATAGTGGTTTATGTTGCACCTTGCATACTGAATATTTATAGCTGATAATAAAATAGGACAGA
>OGCZ01000519.1_pt1 | contig 17556 bp, 18 predicted proteins | sample 1570211 | NCBI WGS metagenome assembly OGCZ01 (sample SAMEA2582158, study PRJEB24529) | metagenome | biome: Human gut stool | place: China | collected 2011 | reverse complement strand
AATGTGTCAGATTCGTAAAATTTATATGAAATAAAATAAAAAGGGCTAAAAAGGACTTGCAATCCGTAAAATAAGAGTGTATAGTGATTTCCGATTGAAAAAATGTACGCATGGTACATTGCTGGAGGAAAGCATGGCGAAGTATCTTGTTATCGTAGAGTCACCTGCGAAGGTTAACACTATAAAAAAATTCTTAGGAGCTAACTATCAGGTTATGGCTTCTAATGGGCATGTAAGGGATCTGCCCAAGAGTCAGTTAGGGTTCGATGTTGAAAATGATTACGAACCAAAGTATATTACAATCCGCGGAAAAGGGGATATTTTGGCGAAGCTTCGTAAGGAAGCAAAAAAGGCTGAAAAGATTTATCTAGCAACGGACCCTGACCGCGAGGGAGAGGCAATCTCATGGCATCTGTCGAAGGCACTGAAGCTGGAAGATGACCAGATTAAAAGAATCACTTTTAATGAGATTACAAAAAATGCAGTAAAGGCATCTTTGAAGGAGCCGCGCGCAATTAATATGAATCTGGTTGATGCACAGCAGACAAGACGTATCTTAGACCGTATGGTTGGATATGAGATCAGTCCGGTACTTTGGGCAAAGGTAAAAAGAGGTCTTAGTGCAGGAAGAGTCCAGTCTGTTGCACTTAGACTTATCTGTGACAGAGAGGCAGCAATCGAGGCATTTATTCCAAAGGAATATTGGAGTTTAGATGTTTTGCTTGACGTGCCAGGTTCTAAAAAGCCATTAAAGGCACAATTTTACGGAAAAGATTCCAAAAAGCTTACGATTGAAAATGAAACTCAGCTAAATGAAATTGTAAAGGCAGTGGAGAGCGACAAATTTGTTGTAAAGGAATTGGCGCATAAAGAAAGAAAAAAGAAGGCACCAATGCCATTTACTACAAGTACGCTGCAGCAGGAAGCTGCAAATCAGCTGAATTTTTCAACACAAAAAACGATGCGTATCGCACAGCAGCTGTACGAGGGTGTTTCAATTGAGGGTGAAGGTACGATAGGTTTGATTACGTATCTGAGAACTGATTCCACACGTATCGCAGCAGAGGCTGATACAGCAGCAAGAGCATATATTGAAAAAATGTATGGCGAAAAATATTTGACACAGGCAAAAAAAGAAGAGGCTGCCAAAGGCCATATTCAGGATGCGCATGAAGGTATTCGTCCTACAGATATCACAAGGGAGCCAGTCCGCGTAAAGGAATCTCTTTCACGCGATCAGTTCCGTTTGTACCAGCTGATTTGGAGACGCTTTACTGCAAGTCGCATGGCAGATGCCGTTTATATGATGAATCATGTACAGCTTGAATCAGGCGGATATGAGTTTTCAGCAGTCAGCTCAAAGCTTTCATTTGACGGCTTTATGAGTATTTATAATGACGGTGAAGAAAAAGCGGCAAGCGCACCTGCTGTTGATCATCTTAGTGAGGGCATGGAGCTTTCCGTGAGTGAAAAAGAGACGCAGCAGCATTTTACACAGCCTCCGGCTCACTTTACAGAGGCAACACTTGTTCGTATGCTTGAGGAAAAGGGAATAGGACGTCCTTCTACTTATGCACCGACAATTACTACTATTCTTGCACGTCACTACATCACAAAGGAAAAGAAAAATCTGTATGTGACGGAGCTTGGTCAGGTCGTAAACAACATTATGATGAAATCCTTCCCAATCATTGTAGATGCTGAGTTTACAGCCAATATGGAGTCTTTGCTTGATATGGTTGGCGAGGGCATGGTTGAGTGGAAGAGCATTGTTAGAAACTTCTATCCAGATCTTCATGAGGCAGTAGAGGCAGCAAACAGAGAGCTTGAGAGCGTCAAGATCGAGGATCAGCTGTCAGATGAATTTTGTGAGCTGTGTGGAAGGCAGATGGTTATTAAGTATGGTCCTCATGGAAAGTTTTTGGCGTGTCCGGGATTTCCTGACTGTCGAAATACAAAGCCATATCTTGAAAAGATTGGCGTAGCCTGCCCGAAATGCGGCAAAGATCTTGTCATCCGAAAGACGAAAAAGGGTCGTGTGTACTATGGCTGTGAGGGTGCACCAGATTGCGATTTTATGTCATGGAATCGTCCGACTGGACATAACTGCCCGAAATGTGGCTCTTATATGATCAAAAAGGGAAACAGAGAGTGCTGTTCTGACGCTGCGTGCGGCTATATTGCAAAGTCGGAGGAATAAATCTGACAAAACTGCGAAATATTCTTGTAAAATTATTCATTTTGTGATATGATACTGTACAAAGAATAAATTGCATTGGAGGAACCCAATATGAGCGTGCAGTTGCTGGATAAAACAAGAAAAATCAACAAACTTTTGCATAACAACAATACCAGCAAAGTTGTCTTTAATGACATCTGTGAGGTATTAAGTGAGATTCTGGAATCCAATATTCTGGTACTCAGCAAGAAGGGTAAGGTTTTAGGTTTCAGTGTCTGGAAGGATGTGGATGTAATTAATGAGCTGATGGAAAACAACATCGGATCATTTGCGGATCATATGCTCAACGAGCGTCTGTTAAGCGTACTTTCCACAAAAGAGAATGTCAATTTGGCTACACTTGGATTCTCTCAGGAAAACGGTGAGAAATACCAGGCAATTGTAACACCAATAGAAATCGCAGGTGAGAGACTTGGTACACTGTTTATCTACAGAGAGCACACAGGATACGGCATTGATGATATCATCTTAAGTGAGTATGGCACCACTGTAGTAGGACTGGAGATGCTTCGTTCTGTAAACGAAGAGAGCGCAGAAGAAAATAGAAAGAAGCAGATCGTAAAATCTGCTATCAGTACACTTAGCTACTCTGAGTTAGAGGCAATTGTTCACATTTTCCGTGAACTCGACGGAAACGAAGGTGTTCTTGTTGCAAGCAAGATTGCAGACCGCATCGGAATTACACGTTCTGTAATTGTAAATGCACTGCGTAAGTTTGAGAGTGCCGGTGTTATTGAGTCCAGATCATCCGGTATGAAGGGAACTTACATCAAGGTTCTTAATGATGTTGTATTTGATGAGTTGGCTAAGGTTAAGGTTAGCGCAGAGAATACATCAGGTACGAATGCATAAAAACGAAAAAAAATAGAAGAAAAAACAAAAAAAGCCTTGCAATTGTATTTTTTCCATGATATGATTGTAGGGCTTAAAAATTTAAAAAACACGTATGCGGTTGGCAGGTTTGGTGCTGCGCAAGCAGTTGCCTGTACGTATGGCATACGGAAGACAAACCAAAGGAGAGTAAAAACATGAGCGTTATTTCTATGAAGCAGCTGCTTGAAGCTGGTGTTCATTTTGGACATCAGACCAGAAGATGGAACCCTAAGATGGCTCCTTATATCTTTACAGAGAGAAATGGTATTTATATCATCGACCTGCAGAAGTCTGTAGGCAAGGTTGACGAAGCTTACAAGGCTATCTTCGACATTGCTGCAGAGGGCGGAAACATCCTTTTCGTAGGAACCAAGAAGCAGGCACAGGATGCAGTAGCAACTGAGGCACAGAGATGTGGTATGTATTATGTAAACCAGAGATGGCTTGGTGGTATGCTTACCAACTTCAAGACCATCCAGAGCAGAATCGCTCGTCTTCGTCAGATCGAGACCATGTCTGAGGACGGTACTTTTGATGTACTGCCAAAGAAGGAAGTTATCGAGCTGAAGAAGGAGTGGGAGAAGCTTGAGAAGAACCTTGGCGGTATCAAGGATATGCCAGGTATCCCGGATGCAATCTTCGTAGTTGACCCGAAGAAGGAAAAGATCTGTGTTCAGGAAGCTCACACTCTGGGTATTCCGCTGATCGGTATCGCTGATACCAACTGTGATCCGGAAGAGCTGGATTATGTAATTCCGGGTAACGATGATGCTATCAGAGCTGTAAAGCTGATCGCTTCTAAGATGGCAGATGCTGTTATCGAGGCTAAGCAGGGCGAGGCTGAGGAAGTTGATGAGGTTGCAGAGGCTGGCGAGGAGATGCTGGCAGCTGACACTACTGATGCAGCAGCTGATATCGAGACCGTAGTAGCTGACGCTGAGTAATCAAGTCGGAAATAGCGATTCAGGGGCGGCGGACTGCGGCTTCTGAATCGTTATTGTTTTTATTAACTAAGTTAAGTATCAATACTGTACACAACTATTTGGAGGAAGATTAAGATGGCTATTACAGCAAGTATGGTAAAAGAGCTGCGTGAGATGACCGGCGCAGGAATGATGGATTGCAAGAAGGCACTGACTGCAACAGAAGGTGATATGGACAAGGCTGTAGATTTCCTGCGTGAGAAGGGATTAGCTGGTGCTCAGAAGAAGGCTGGACGTATTGCAGCTGAGGGTATTGTTGCTACTTGCATCTCTGAGGATGAGAAGCATGCAGTTGTAGTTGAGGTTAACGCTGAGACTGACTTCGTTGCAAAGAATGAGAAGTTCCAGACCTACGTTGCAGAGGTTGCTGCTCAGGCAGTTAATACTCAGGCAGAGGATATCGAAGGATTCATGGCTGAGAAGTGGGCATTAGATCCATCCATGACCGTTAAGGAGAAGCTGTCTTCCATGATTTCTATCATCGGTGAGAACATGAACATCCGTCGTTTTGCAAAGGTTAGCGAGGAGAACGGTATCGTTGTTTCCTACATCCATGCAGGCGGAAAGATCGGCGTTTTAGTAGACGTTGAGACTGACGTTGTTAACGATGCAATTAAGGAAATGGCAAAGAACGTTGCTATGCAGGCAGCAGCATTAAAGCCACAGTACACCACCAGAGCAGAGGTTGACGCTGATTACATCTCCAGAGAGAAGGAGATTCTGTTAGCTCAGATCATGAACGATCCGAAGGAGTCCCAGAAGCCACAGAAGGTTATCGATGGCATGATCAACGGACGTATCAACAAGGAGCTTAAGGAGATCTGTCTGATGGATCAGACCTACGTAAAGGCTGAGGATGGAAAGCAGACCGTAAGCGCATACGTAGCTCAGGTAGCTAAGGAGAACAACGCAAAGGTTGCTGTTAAGAATTTCGTTCGTTTCGAGACCGGTGAAGGTATGGAGAAGAAGGAAGAGGATTTCGCAGCAGAAGTTGCTAAGCAGATGAACGCATAATCGAACTTTTCAAGTAAATTTAACATGAAATGATTTAAGGCTTCGGAAGCCTTATAAACACAGCATTTTCTAGTGGTTATAAGGTTTTCGGGGTCTTTTTCCTGTTCTGAAGATAAAAAGCGGAAATATCGTCAGGCACCGCCAGAAATCGTCAAAAATCACTTCAAATTGAGTATTACTCACATCATGGTTTGAGTAAAATGAGTATCCACAATATTCAGCGAAGTTACTCAAGTTATCGCAATTTCTAAAATTACCCAATTTTCATCAAAACATTATTATTAGAGATTTTATAGGAGGTCATGACGATGACAGGTACAGCGTTAGGTGCAAACAGCGGGAAATCTACTCGCACAATAACTTTTAAGAACGAAGCACACAAGAAATTCTACATGGAATATCTGCAGAAGTGCAGATACCAGGATGTGTATCACAAGGCATTGGTATATTGTCTCGGATTAAATTCAGACACAAGAGATCATGTGGACAGAATTTATGATTTTAAAGAAGGATATGTTAAGCCGGAATGTCTGTATGAAGGCTGGCAGACCAGCGGCAGCATGAAAGTGGTTCGGATGGCGTATAACCTTTACTGCAATGGAACGCCTAGTGTTTTAGATATCGAAGATGCAGAAAGAAAACTGGAAGAATGCAGTTGTTATACCGTGGAAGAGCTTTTTTGCTGCGGCTATGCAAGATATTTTTGGGAGGCAATAAAAATCCGTTATCCGGAATACTGCTTCTATCAGGATTGGGAGGATATGTATGCTGAAAATTAGGCTTCAAGGAACAACAAATGATATTAAATGGTTCAAAAAAATCCTTGAAAGGGATAAACGAATTAACGTGTTGGATGTTTCCGAGCCGTATGCCAATAAAGGGACAAAAAAGTATTTTCGTGTGTATGCAGAAGTAGAAAAGAACAGACAGTGAGTCAGGAGGATAAAGTTATGTGCAGAGTGATAGCGGTGTCTAACTAGAAAGGTGGAGTCGGCAAGACCACCACAAGCATCAATTTAGGTGTTGGACTGGCAAGAATGGGGCAGAGAGTGTTGTTGGTTGACTCTGATCCGCAGGGGCATCTTACTCTCGGGTTGGGATTTCCGAAAAATATCCGGGTGACATTGAAGAACATGATGGAAAACATTATCATGGGGATAGAGTTTGACCCGAAAGAAGCAGTTTTACATCATAAAGAAGGCGTGGACGTGGTTCCGTCCAATAAACTGCTCACGGGTATGGACATGTCTCTGATTACGGTTGATGACCGGGAAAAGGTTCTGAAAGAATATCTGGAAATGATGGCGGATGATTATGATTTTATCATTATCGACTGTATGCCATCTTTAGGTATGCTGACGATCAATGCCATGAGTGCTGCCAACAGTGTCTTGATACCAGTTCAGCCCCAGTATTATGCTGCGGATGGCCTGACGGAACTGCTGAAAGTGGTAAAAGGAACAAAAAAGCGTTTTAATCCGGAAATTGAGGTGGAAGGTATCCTGTTTACGATGGACAGCGCCCGGTATAACAATTCCAAACGGAATAAAAAAGCTGTCAAAGAGGCATATGGAAAGGAAATGAGAGTATTTGAAAACTCCATTCCCCGTTCAGAAGCGATAGCGGAGATTGCCTCGGAAGGGATCAGTATTTTTGCGTATGACAGCAGGAGCAAAGGTGCAAAAAGCTATGAAATGCTGGCGCAGGAGGTGTTGAACCGTGCGTAGACCACAGAAGGGTATTCAGTTAACCACTTATGACGATCTGCTTGGCATCAGTGAAATAAATGATACTGGCATGGACAAAGTAATCGAAGTCCCATTGGAGGAATTGTTCCCATTTAAAAACCATCCATTCCATGTCCTGGATGATGAAAAGATGGACGAAACCGTAGAGAGTATCCGAAGTTACGGTGTACTTAATCCGGCACTGGTAAGGCCAAGAGCAGAGGGCGGTTACGAACTGATTGCCGGACACAGACGAAAAAGAGCCTGTGAGCTGGCAGGCAGGGAGACCATGCCAGTGATTGTCCGGGACTATTCGGACGATGATGCTGTAGTGATCATGGTAGATTCTAACATCCAGAGGGATAACATCCTGCCAAGTGAAAAAGCCTTTGCTTATAAGATGAAACTGGAGGCTTTGAAACATCAGGGAGTGAGATCTGAAACCGGGAGTGATGCCGAGACAGCCGATCTGGTAGGAAAGGAAGCCTGGGACAGCGGAGGAAAGGTACAGAGGTATATCAGGCTGACGGAACTTCTTCCGGAATTGCTGGAACTGGTAGACACAGGAAAGATTAAAGTTTCTCCGGCAGTCTCTCTTTCTTATCTTTCAAAAGAAGAACAGGAATGGGTCCTGCAGTGCGTTGTCGGAAGAACAGCATCTGTAAGCGGGACAATGGCAGATCAACTGAAAAAGCACAGTGAAGAAGGAAACTGACGGAGCTTGCTGTGGAACTGATCTTGTGCGAAGAAAAGAAAGAAACGGGAAGAGTAACGCTGCCGGGTAAGGTGAAGCAGTTTTTTCCGAAAGGTTATAGCAACCAGCAGATAGAACAGGTCATTTTTGAATTGCTTGAAAACTGGAAAAACAGCCAGTAAGAAATGGGAAGGAGGGAAAGCAAAATGGCAAAACACGATGTTGAATTTGATTATTTCCATGGTTATGAGTCGGAGCAGTTTGCTTTTTACCGCATTCCCAAAGTATTGTTCACAGATGACTATTTCAAGGATCTGTCCAGCGATGCCAAAGTGCTTTATGGCCTGATGTTGGACAGGTTGTCCTTGTCCATTAAAAACAACTGGATTGACGAGGAGGACAGGGTGTATATCATTTTTACTCTGGAGCAGGTCATGCAATATATGAATTGCGGAAAGGATAAGGGAGTAAAAATTCTTGCCGAGCTGGATACCGGAAAAGGGATTGGCCTGATTGAGCGTGTAAAGCGTGGATTGGGTAAACCTGCTATTATTTATGTGAAAAGTTTTCTGATCAAGGACAGACAGGAGTGCATGGAGACTGCTGATGAGAAGGAAAATTGTGAGTCCACTGAAGAAAATCAGGAGACCGGAGTAGCCGAAGTCAAGACTTCTGAAAAACCGAAGTCTGGAGTTCTGGAAAACCGAAGTTTGGAGATCGGAAAAACCGAAGTCTGGAAGTCGGAAAAACCGACCCTAATAATACTTATATTAACAAGAATTATATGAGTAATACTGATCTTATCAATCCATCAGTGGAAGTACAGGGAAACAGGACAGAAGATAGGATGGATGCGATGGGTGTCATACAGGCATACACCGATATTGTGAAAACCAATATTGATTATGACATTTTAGTCCAGGGCTGCAGGACTGGTGACCGTGAGTACATAGACGAGATCGTAGAGCTCCTGGTTGAGACTATCAGCATTGACCGGGAGACCGTTATGATCAGCGGGGCTGAATATCCGTATCAGTTTGTAAAAAATAAGCTTCTGAAGGTAAATTATTCCCATATCCAGTATGTGCTTGAATGCCTGCATGATACGACAACAAAGGTCCGGAATGTGAAAGCGTATTTGCTGACCTGCCTGTTTAATGCTCCAAGTACGATTGGCAATTACTACAGGGCAGAGGTCAACCATGATATGTATGGAGGAGGTTGGAGCAATGGTTAATGTTGGAAAGAAAGTGAAACAGGTTCCTGTAATCCGGAGAAAGCAATAAACCGACTGCACAGGCAGTCAGATATTACAATTACATATAGTTTTACATAGCCGACAGGTTCAGTTTATTGAGATTGAATCTGTCGGTTTTTTATTTATCAATGCACCTCCCGACAAATTGTCGGGAGGTGGAAAGGAGCCAGAATGAAGCAGTATATACACCACCTGCTGGTACCGCCGTGAAGGAGACCGGCAGAAAGAAAGGAGGTCTTGCAAAATGGAAGAAGAGGTTACCCAGAGGACGATTGCTTTATTCATCAGGACAGCGAAACTAACTGGTAACGTGCTGCGTGCTGTGCTGCGGAAGTTTCTGGCAGCACAGCACCAGAAAGGGAAAAATCCTTATAAGCAGGGAAAGCAGACGGTTAAAGAGCTGATCGGCCAGAATGCCGGTGTTTCCAACATTGAAATTAATGATGGTAACATCAAGTCTTTTGAACGTGTGGCGAAAAAATATGGGATTGATTATGCCTTAAAAAAGGATAAATCGGAAAATCCTCCAAAATATCTTGTGTTCTTCAAAGGACGGGATACGGATGTATTGAACCAGGCGTTCAAGGAGTATGTCGGAAAGCAGATGAAGCAGAAGGATAAGCCTTCCATTATGGAAAAACTTACCCATTTCAAAGAGATTGTTGCAAAGGGCAAGAACCGGGAGCGGGCCAAAGAACACCAGAAGGACAGGGGGCAGAGCTTATGATGAATTTAAAGCCGGACGATCCCCGTAGCCAGAAAAAAGGTGAAAAAGGACATCGAAGCCGTGCATCGCCGAAGCAGAAATCAAAACAGTTCAGCTTTTCTATTCCGGCAGACAGCATTCCCGGAAAAGTGATTGCGGATGTGAGGGCATTTGTGCAGGAAAAGATCAATAGTCTGCAGTCACTGGATAAGAAAAAATTGTTTCTCACAAATTTTCCTTATCTCATATGCGGTTATTTCACGGATAAGATTGCATGGCTCTACCGGGTCAGTGAGGGAGCAACCGGGTGGGATAAGCTGATGGAAACTTTAAACTATTTTGAGCGTGCATTTGCAGACCCGTTTCCCAGCATGTTTTACATGGATCTGCTTTATGGATTTGCCGGTGGTGTGGCAATAAAACTGATCGTGTATTACAGATCAAAGAACGCCAAGAAGTACCGGCAGGGTGTTGAGTATGGTTCTGCCAGATGGGGAACGGAAAAAGATATTCAGCCATACAAAGATCCGGTGTTTGAGGATAATATCATTCTTACAGCAACGGAATGGCTGATGATGTCCGGAAGGCCGAAGAACCCTAAATTTGCCAGAAATAAAAATATTCTGGTGATCGGCGGTTCCGGTTCGGGCAAGACTCGGTTTTTTGTAAAACCGAACCTGATGCAGATGCACAGCTCTTATGTGGTCACAGACCCGAAAGGGACTGTTTTAGTGGAGGTGGGAAAATTGCTTGCAAGAGGCACACCCATGACGGATGAGAATGGGAAACTGATGCGTGATAAAAATGGAAAAGTAGTGTATGAGCCTTATAAAATCAAGGTCCTGAATACCATCAATTTCAAAAAATCCATGCATTATAATCCGTTTGTTTACATCCGCAGTGAAAAAGACATCCTGAAACTGGTGACAACCATCATTGCCAATACCAAAGGGGAAGGCCAGCAGGCAGGAGAAGATTTTTGGGTAAAAGCCGAGAAATTATATTACTGTGCGCTGATCGGTTATATCTGGTATGAGGGCCGTGAGGAAGAAAAGAATTTCAATACACTTCTTGCCATGATCAATGCATAAGAGGCAAGGGAAGACGATGAAAATTTCAAAAATCCGGTTGACCTTATGTTTGAGGATGTTTGAGGAACTGGAGCAGAAAGACCCGGAACACTTTGCAGTGAGACAGTACAAAAAATATAAACTTGCTGCCGGTGTAGTAAGTTTGAAGAGACTTCTTAATCAATCAATTTTAAAGAGTTGGAGCTCCAAAATGATTAAAAAGTCTCTTGAGGCTTATTTTTTTACCTTAAAGAACAAAATTGTATTTTGTAAAAAACAATTTTAAAACATGTCCGTATTTTGTTTCGTGAGTACAGAGATTGTGTAAGGAACTTTAAAAAGATGACACGAAATCAAAAAAATGTAGTAAGGGGGCTGTAAAAAGACCTCTGAGCATTTCGTTTAGTGTAAAGAACTTTTTTACTTCTTACACGAACTTTGAAAACGAAACAGCCTGCCCATAGTGATACCAGAACTGAATAGGCATTCAGCGTGTCTTTTCTGGTTAATACGTCCCGGAAACATCAGCACCCGGTACAGGAACGGATATGGGATGAGAACAGGAATTTAATAAACAAAGGAAGGAGGACATCTGACTATGACAGAGAAACAAGGATTCATGACAGCGTTGTATGAACGTCTTAGTCGTGATGATGAATTAAACGGAGAATCCAACAGTATTTCGAATCAGAAGAAACTGCTGGAACAATATGCAAAAGAACATGGATTTACCAATCTTGTTCATTTTACTGATGATGGTATCTCCGGTACAAGATTTGATCGTCCAGGCTTTCTTGCCATGATGAAAGAAGTTGAGTCAGGGAAAGTCGGAACGATCCTGATTAAAGATATGAGCCGAATGGGAAGAGATTATCTGAAAGTCGGACAATATATGGAGTTGCTGCGACAGAAAAATGTCCGCCTGATTGCAGTCAACGAGAATGTAGACAGCTTCCGGGAGGACGATGATTTTACTCCATTCCGAAATATCATGAATGAATGGTATGCAAGGGATACCAGTAAAAAGATAAAATCCACTTTCAAGGCGAAAGGGAAATCCGGCAAGCATGTGGCAAGTACAACACCGTATGGGTATCTGAAAGACAAGGATGATCCGAATGTATGGATCGTTGATGAAGAAGCAGCTGTAGTTGTACGGAGAATCTTTCACATGACAATGGATGGATACGGACCATATCAGATTGCCAGGGCACTGAAAGAGGATAAGGTTGAGATACCAGCGGTTCATATGGCAAAGAAAGATGCCGGATTATGGAAAGGCAGAGTAGAAGAAATCAAAGATCCTTATGGCTGGGGCTCTTCTACTGTTGCCGGTATTCTAAAGAAAAGAGAGTATCTTGGTCATACAGTGAACTTCAAGACCAGAAAGCATTTCAAGGATAAGAAAAGCCATTATGTATCTGAGGATAACTGGACGGTGTTTGAGAACACGCAGGAAGCAATCATAGATCAGGAAACTTTTGACAATGTGCAGAGAATCCGAAGCAATGTGAGAAGGTATCCAGATGGATGGGGAGAAGCCCACCCACTGACAGGTCTGATGTATTGTGCAGACTGTGGTTCCAAAATGTATGTTCATCGGGTAAATAATGGCAAGCGAGTTCCACAATATACCTGTTCTGCATATTCTAAAGTTCCGGTTGGAACACTCTGCCAGACACAGCACAGAATTAATGCCGATGTGGTTATGGAGCTGATTAAGGAACTTTTAAAGGCTGTTGCGGAGTATTCACAGTTGAATCGTGAAGAATTTTTGGAGACAGTAAAAAAAGCACAGACTTCACAGCAGTCCAGTGAGATTATAAGATTGAAAAGCAGATTAGCAGAAGCAAAAAAGCGTGTGCAGGAACTGGAAAAACTGATCTGCAGAATCTATGAGGACAATATTCTTGGCAAGCTGCCAGATGAACGTTATGCGATTTTTGACGGACAATATTCTAAAGAACAGAAAGATTTGTCGGCAGAAATTGCAGATATGGAAGCTGAATTATCAGGTTATGAAGAAGGTCGCAGATCAGCGGAGAAGTTTATTGCTCTGGTTGATAAATACCAAAACTTTGATGAATTGACCACTTACATGCTGAACGAATTTGTTGAAAAGATTGTGGTTCATGAGCGTGACCGAAAAGGAAGCATTGAGACAACTCAGGAAGTGGAAATCTATTTTAATTTCATTGGAAAATATTTACCGCCACATTTCGGTGAGGTGGAAATGACGTCAGAGGAAATTGAAGAAATGAAGAAGCGGGAAGCCAGAAAAGACAGGCTTCATCAGAATTACCTGAAAAGAAAAGCAAGTGGCAAGCAGCAAGAATACTATGAACGGACAAAAGCAAAAAAGAAAGCTGAAATGGATGCAAAAAAAGAGGAAATCCGTCAGGAAGATATTGCAAAGGGTGTGTTCGTTCCGGTATCACTGCTTCCACCTGCAGAACCGAAGAAAGGAGTTGCATCAGCATGAGTAAATTAGAAAGAATCGTTCACGATGACAGCAATGGTCTGGATTATATCCTTGTCGGGGAAATCTATCTGCCACTGATCGCTGTGTCGGAAGAAAAGCGTGATATTGGCTTTTATGGAAGCCTTCACAGAAACTATCTGAAAGACTACAAAGGTGGCTTATATTCCTATCTGACATTGACTGGGGAACTCTGGACTTACCTTGCAGACTTAAATGAGCAGTGCGTAGAATACAGAGATTTTCTCATGAATCAGATCATGGAACAGGAAGGTATTACAGAGGAATTGAAAAGCAGAGATCAAATGGAATGGGTTCGCCGGGCAAACAATGTGAGAAGCCGGGTAGGTGAAATCATTTTAAATGAATTGGTGTATGTGTAGGAGGGGCTTATGAGATACCGGATTGAATATGCAGACGGAAGATGCTGTAATTTTGTAAACAGCAGAAAAGATTTGTTGGATTGACTGAAAGCACTGAAAGATGAAAAAATTGTTGATATCCGAAAAGTGTACAAAAACGGTGTTACAGATTCTGTGATAGACAGCTATCGCAGTTATCTGAAACAGTGAAAGGAATGGGACTCTCAAATACACAGGAAGCATTTGAAAATGTGAATGAGTAAAGGAAATGGCATTAACCGTAAAAAGTTAGTGCCTTTTATTTTGTCTATTATTATATTTCCACAAAATCCGATGCAGAGGATTTTTGAAAAACAGACGGAACGGAGATCATGCCGAAGGGACAGCGGCAGGAATTACGTTTTGTCTGCCGGGAGTACAGAGGACTGGAAGTCCTTTGTGCCTGGATTGCAAAGGGAGGCAGCACCTTGCTGGGGTTAAGGGGCGAAGCCCTTAGCAGGTTAAGGGCGGCAGCCATTGCCCAGTGATATGGCGTTTCGCCATATGGTACTGGGTACTATCTGTAACGGCGACAGAGCCTTTAAGCAGCTTCGCTGCAATCCCTTCGGGGAAACAACTTGAAAGAAAGGAGAAATGTGAAATGAAAGGAACAAGGCATAATGGCAGATCTGGGAAAAATGGAGTTTACAATCCGCTTCATAATTATCGGAGATTTAATCCGGAACACAGTGAGCATATCGACAATGAAAGAGTCCGGCAAAATATTTACTGGGATTGCTATCAGGGATATACCACAATGGAAGATCAGGGAAAAGAGAATAATTTTTCTTTTGAACAAATTGAGCTGGCATTCTATGAAGAGCATTATGGAAATTACGTTATGAAGCAAAATGAGAGACATGTGAAAGCCAGACACCCAGACAGATGCAAAGAAGTGGAAGATGTTTGGAAAAACAAAAAGACCTGTCCGGAAGAAAGTATCTATCAGCTTGGAACAATAGATGAACATGCTTCTGTGGAAACCCTGATTTTAGTATTTGACGAGTTTAAGAAAGAGTTCGATAAGCGGTTTGGCTCTAACGTGCATATTATTGATTGGTCGCTACACATGGACGAAGCAACACCTCATATTCATGAGCGTCATGTTTTCGATGCTACAAACCGATATGGAGAAATTGAGCCGAAACAGGAAACAGCATTGGAAGAACTTGGATTTGAACTTCCAGATCCAGAAAAGAAGAGATCAAAGACAAATAACCGCAAGGTTGTTTTTGATTCTGCCTGCCGGACAATGTTTTTAGATATCTGTAAACGTCACGGACTGGAACTTGATGAAGAACCATCGTATGGTGGAAGAAAGTATTTGGAAAAACAAGATTATATCCGTATGAAGCAGAAAGAAGAAATTGCGAATCAACAGGAAACAATTCTTATGCAGATTGATAAGGTGAACGAGAATCGTCTGGAGCTTGCAAAACAGTCAAGGTATGTGCGTGCAAATGAAGAAATTATTCAGTCACAGGAAGAAAAAATAAAACAGCAGGATACAGAATTTGCAAATAATTCAGACCGTATATTCAAGCAGGGTGATCTAATTGAAGAACAGAGAGAGGAACTGAAACAGCTTACCGTCCGTATTGAAGATGTGGAAACCTTGCTTGATGAAGTATCCAGTGAAGCTTATGACAAGGCAGTGGAGAAAGTAGCAAAAGAAGCAATGCTGGCTACCAGAAGAGATGATATCCGTTTGGCAGAAGATTCTAAAAAGTGGATTCAGGATCCGAAACACAAGGCTTCCAAAAGAGAAAAGGATTATGCAATAAAAAGACTGGACGGGCTGATAAGAAAAATAGAAACTGCAATGGAAAAGGTGGTCATACGGATTACTAAACAGTTAAAACAGCCAGAGAAGAAAAAAGCTGTTGTAGAAGAAATCAAAAAAGAAGTGAAGCCATCTATCAGGGAAAGACTTGCACAGAATGTAGCAAAGATTCAAAGAGAAGAGGCAGAGAGAAAACAACTGAATAAAGGAAAATCATGTTCTAGTGATCTGGAACTATAAGGGCATTTTGTTGATTCCGTAAGGACAGGACAAAGTGTCTTTTTGTTTTTGAGTAAAAAGTGATTCCCGGATTTGGGAAGCAGTTATAAGAAAGCGAGGAAATGAATTGGGATTATTTGATGAAGTAAAACAGAACGTGACTGTCCGGCAGGCTGTTGAATTGTATGGATTGAAGCCCAACAGGAGCGGACTGATCCGTTGTATTTTTCATAATGACAAATCACCCAGTATGAAAGTTGACCGGAGGTATTACTGCTTCGGGTGTGGCTGTACGGGAGATGCGATTGATTTTACAGCACAACTGTTTGGCATTGGACTGAAAGATGCTGCTATGAAGCTGGCAGATGATTTTAGGATTCTTTATTCCGGCAAGGACAGGGAATCACTGCAGAACAAGAGACGTGTTCCAATAAAAAAGCCGAAGCCGACACCGGAAGAACTCTGGCAGAAAAAATATCTAAGATGCCTGAGAGCATATCTGAATTACCGTAGCCTGTTTCTGGAATGGAAAGAGCAGTATGCACCAAAAACATGGACAGAAGAATGGAATGAAAAGTTTATGATTTCTCTCAGTGAACTGACGGTTGTTGAGTATTATCTGGATATTTTGCTCTTCGGGGATAGGGCAGATAAGGAAGTCCTTGTCAAAGAAAAATGGAAGGAGATGGAGAAGATTGAGCAATGCGAAAGAGAAGATAAAGGAGATTGCTACAAAAGAACAGAAAGATGCCATGAAAGAAATGCTCCGGATGGCAGATAAAAGTAAAGTCGATGAAGTGAAACAGATGCTGGAATATACACAAAAGGGAACTGCGAAAGCAACGGTAGGAAATTATATGGTCGTGCTGAGAAATGATCCGCTTGTGCGTGAGAGCATGAAGTTCAACAAGCTGACAGGCAGGATTGATATTGTGAAAAAACTCTGGTGGAATGAGGAAATCTGCAAACTGGACGATGATGGCAGGACTTATTTTTATTATTTCTTTGAACGGTATTACAAGCTCACAAGTGAAAAATGTATGGATAAGGCACTCCGCATAGAAGCCAACAGCCGGGCATACCACCCAATCTGTGAGTATCTGGAACAACTGGAATGGGACGGACAGGAGCGAATCCGTTATGTACTGCAACGGTATATGGGAGCTGATGCTTCGGATTTTGTCTATGAGGTTGTGAAACATTTCCTGATGGAAGCGTTGAGCAGAATCTACCGTCCGGGTTGTAAGGCAGATGAAATGCTCTGTTTGGTAGGTCAGCAGGGAGCCGGGAAATCCACATTCTTCCGTTTCCTTGCACTGAATGATGACTGGTTTTCTGATGACCTGAAACAGTTGAACGACAGTAAGATATATGAGCATCTCCGGGGACACTGGATCATGGAAATGTCAGAGATGATTGCAGCAATCAGTGCGAAAAGCAATGAAGAGATCAAATCATTCCTGACCAGGCAGAAAGACACTTACCAGAATCCCTATGATAAATATGAGGAAGATCGGAAGCGTCAGTGTATCTTTGCCGGGTCAACGAACACAAGGCAGTTTATTCCCTTTGACCGTACCGGGGCAAGACGGTTCCTGCCGATTGCCATAGACAGCAGCAAGGCAGAGAAGCATATCCTTGATGATGAAAAAGAAGCCAGAGCCTATTTTGACCAGCTATGGGCAGAAGCAATGGAAATCTACTGGTCAACGGAGAATAAGAGCAGTCTGTTGAAATTCTCAAAAGAAATGGAACAGAAGATCAGTGAATACCGGAAACAGTTCACACAGGAAGATACGATGGCAGGAACGATTCAGGGGTGGCTGGATGCCTACAAAGGAACCCATGCATGCTCGGTGCAGATCTGGAAAGAAGCATTTGACTATTTTGACCGGGAACCAAAGAAATTTGAAACCAATGAGATCTGTTCGATCATGGATACCCAGATTACAGGCTGGAAGAGAGCCGGGGTACACAGATTTGAAAAGCAAGGTTATGGCAGACAGCGGAGCTGGATTCGGGAAGGAACAGAGGATGAGAGTGTCAACGAACCGGATAAAGATGGATTTACGAAGCTGACAAAGGCAGAACAACTCGAACTTCCATTTGC
>OGCZ01000514.1_pt1 | contig 17744 bp, 23 predicted proteins | sample 1570211 | NCBI WGS metagenome assembly OGCZ01 (sample SAMEA2582158, study PRJEB24529) | metagenome | biome: Human gut stool | place: China | collected 2011 | reverse complement strand
TAGACGCCCGCCGCAACGATCGCGACCGCCCCGGTCAGGACGGCCATCTCTTTCAGAAGTGCGCCGGTCTTTTCCTTCATATCATTCATCTTTGTTCCTCCAGAATCAAATTCTTTTCAACACAGTATACCATGATTTTCCCTTTTCGGAAAGGACCTGCACAAAAAAAGACCCCTGCGGTGCATCCAGAACCGCAGAGGTATTGTTGTATTCTTATCGGTTTGCAAAATTCAGCGCCAGCAATGCAAACATCCAGAACCGTGTCCGCGCCGCCTTCGACAACACCGATGGCTTTCATGGAGGAGTGGATGAGAATCGTCTCGGTGCCGGTCAGCCCCATGGCAGCAAGATCCTGCTGGAGGGTCTGTTTTGTGTATGTCATTAGGTGTTTTCAGATACACCCTAATGAAAAAGGAGTATCGTCTCTTGAATGTCATACCACTGGTTCCTGTTTGCCATTTTTACCTGCTTCAGCCAAACATTTGACAAAAAGCCGAGAAGGCCCAGAATCATTCGAATCAGCGAACAGTTCTGAGCCTTCTCATGCCACCGGCGGGGCTTGAACCCGCACTCTGTCGCCAGAAAGGGATTTTAAGTCCCTCGTGTCTGCCAGCCTTCGGCAAAGTCAATTTTCATTCGTTGTATCGTTTGATTTTTCATTGCGAGAGAGATTTTTCCTTCGCGAACGAGAGGGATTCGCATTTTTTGACAAGATAATATTACCACCTTTTTCGCTCCATGTCAATCATGCAAAATTGTTTCATCTTGTCGTGCTTGATCTTCGGAGCGTCCGGGGCCCGGAGCGTTCGCCATGCCCAGATGCGCTCCTCTGCTGCCTCTTTTACTGAAATTTCACCGGACCTGATTTTAGGCTATGGTGTGGGAAGCAATACTTTTGTTTGATATGAAACATGTATCAACTTATGAGCCGACAGTTACATATATAAGCACCCGCATATCAGCTCTTGGCAACACACCCGCACTTATTCATTTTCTCCTTAACCTTGTCTGGCACATCAATCAAGCCAAATCGGTAGAACATCCCATAAATGTAGGACACACCCCGGATATCCCCCAGCGCCTTGGGTCTGTCCACTACCTCTCCGATTTTACCGATATTGTGATACGCCAGCAGCACGGAACTCCAAGCAAGGCTCTTGCTGCCCTCTCTCCGGTCGATCCACAGCTCCTTGGTAAACTCATCTCCCCTGCCCTTTTTCAGCTTATATGTAAAGGGCAAGCCAGACAGCGTCTTGAACTTGTAACCCCGAAAGGCCACCACGCACTTCCAGAGATTCTCCTCACACGGGTTCTTCTTCAAAGCTGTAACTGCTCGGTAGTGTCGCTGTCTCTCTGCCCCTGCACTGATATTCGTCGCCTCAGCCTCTTCCGGGAAGTACACACCTTTCTCATACGGCAGATAAGAGGTCACAGAGGGACGGGACAGCCGCAAGGCAGCCATGGTGGAGGTGACGGCAGTGGAGTAGTTTTGTGTTTCTCTGAAGGTATTGAAGGTCTGCTGGACAAGTTTTGCTGTGTCCGACTCGTAGACCCCGGCGGTGATAAGTAACTTCCGAACCTTGATGGGGTTGAGGGACAACGCGTCCGCGATGGCCTGTAATGACATCTCGGAATTATAAAGCACTACAGCAGCATCCAACTTTTCTTTCAGCTTTTTCCATGCATCGTACTCCGGCTTCTGCTTTTTCCGACCGCCGCCAGGCTTTCTGGCCTTATATGGTATTTTCTCACCCATGATTATTCATGCAGCTCCAGCGGCAGACCATCCGGATCATGGAAGAAAGTCATCTTTTTGCCGGTATAACTATCCACACGAATCTGCTCACATTCAATTCCAGCCTCTGCCAGATCATTTACTGTCTGTTCTATGTTATCAACGCAGAACGCAAGATGGCGTAGACCACAGGCTTCCGGACGGTTCACACGCTTCGGTGGATTCTCTTCAGCGAAAATTTCCAGCTCCGTGTGTTTATTTACGCGAAGATCCAGCTTCCAATCCTTACGCTCTGGGCGGTAGTTCTCTCTGATGACAGAGAATCCCAGCTTGTTCACATAAAAATCCTTGGCGGCCTCGTAGTCAGATACAATGATTGCAATATGATGTATTTTTGATAAGCTCATTATTCTCACACTCCGTTTCTTTTATTTTCGTTATAAACTATATGGAAATCTTCAAAAAACGCCGTGTGAACTTCTGAAGTTCAGTTTGTCCACACGGCATTATATTACTTCAGCTTCTCGATAATATCGTCAGCACTGACACCCTCGGCCAGCAGCTTCTTCACGAGATTTTCTGCTTCGTTCTTCTTCGCTGCTTCGATGGCTTTCTGATCGGCGGCGGCTTTCTTAGCTTCCAGCTTCGTCAGTTCTTTCTGAGCAGACTTGAGAGCAGCTTTTTTCTCTTTCAGGTCTGCCTTCAAGGTGTCAATATTTGCGGTGATAGAAGTGATTTCTGAAGTGAGGGAAGCGATAGATTCCTGCTTCTCTACAATCTGAGATGCGGAGTCGTTGGTGATTTTCGGTTTGTTTTTGCTACCTTTGGTTCTGGGCATAAGATATCCGCCTTTCTATTGTGTATTGTAGTTTTAGTATAGCACCGGTGAAAAGATGTATCAAGAACAGATTAGGTGTTAGATATTCCAAGTGTCAAATTGGCATGCGGTCCGGTTTTATCACACCCAACTTCCGCCTTGGCACTCTTTTTTAGTTTAGCTCTTGCTGCTTCGTCATCGGCCTCAATCAGCTTTTTCCCTAGTGGTAAGACTTGAATAGTCTTCATCACCTCCGCAATCTCGCCTTGAACCTCGCGCATTGCAATAAATCCACAGTCTTGCAGATACTGAAAAACATCTCGCGCAAGTTCTTCAGAGATACCCAAGGTTTTCAAATTTACTTTTCCTCCATCGCACACAGCATTAGCTATTCGCATCATTACAACTGCTTTATGGCGTGTCACTGGTGGTTTGTAGGCCTTATCTGGAATGTTCCACTGCCATGGAAAGCTGCTACTTTTCTCTGCAAGCGGTATCATCCCTTCACTGCAGTATTTCCTCACAGTATCCGCCGTGCATTTCCATTTTTTTGCCGCTTCGCTCGTGTTCATTTTACACTCCAGAAATTATTCATCATAATACCATTCACTGTTTTCGCAATACCACTTTCTCTGTTGATTTCTGTATATCAATTTTTTGTCAAGCAGGAGAAATCTATACTTTTCTTCCTTAACCAGCGTATCCTTAGCCGTGAATACAGATAACTCCGCCGCCTCAGGGTGAACCAAATATAAATTCACGCCAAACTGATAGTGCCTTTCCTTTACTGCATCCCTTATACGAATTGAGTCCTCATTAAATTCATCTTCATCCAGCTTCATTTCACAGCAGAAAATGTTCTCAGGATTGTTTCTTCTATGTAATACAATATCCGGTGCCATCCATCCTCTTTTCACTCTTGGATGTCGGTATTTCGAACCACAGCCTTCTCGATTATACTCTATGTCTATTCTAAAATCTTTCTGGAAGCTCGGATCATATGCCTGCTGCAAATATATTGCTAAGCGACCTGCAAATGTTCTTTCTTGAGCATGTGTAATAAAGAGATCAAAATCCTTTTCATACAACATTTGTAAGGCATAGTCAAATAAACTAATTAGGGTGTTGTACTCCATTGTCTATCCCCCTATCCCTATTTACACTTAGTTTCCCCATTAGTGCTACTTCCTTTTCACCACAAGAAAGCGTGAGAAATTCCGAAAAGTTCCTTGTGGTGAATTCAATTAAGAAGTATATTTTTACAGTTGATTTCCCAAATCATACAATTTCTTTATTGTCATCTCCCATTCGACAGTTCCTTCCCTCTTATCCTCCAGCAATTTTCGAACCTCACTAATTAGTGAACCAATTTTTCGTACTTCGTCCATTCTTTCATCCGTTACGCTACACTCAGATCCATGTATTAAAATGTCCCTACACTTCCTCAAATTATCAATAAGTATCATTACATTTCTATTGACAATCTGTCTAGCATTCATTATTTGCAATCCTCTGATAATTCTAGGTTTACTGGCCTTCTCATTAAGTGTACCATTTGGAAGATAATAGTTTGCGATAAAGAATATATCATCTTCAAGTTTATTATACTGTTCAAAAAACTCAGCAACATTTCCTCTTTGCCTTGTTACGGCCGCGATCCAATTTTTCTTACTATCAATTTTTTTCATTCGATTCAATTCTTTATCAAGTTTCTTTGGATCAAGTAATTGTACACCAAAAAAGAGGATTGCCACAATCTCCAAAACGAAGAGAAGAACATTTTCATTTATAAGCCAATATTCAAAGTCAGCTAACTTACCCAGATTAGCAACTCCAACTAAAGATGTCACGATAATCACTCCACAAAGAATTGATATAGATACCAACCCCGCGAACAAATTTGACAAAACCGCATTAGTTGCATCATACAATGTTTCGTCATCCTTAGTTGATTCTCTAAATTTGTCAACAAAGAACACATACGCCGTCAGCGTTAAGCCATACAGACCCCCGACTGTTTGAGCTGTCGTTGTAAAGAGTGTACTCATTTGTGTTTGATCCACGTCAAACATTACAACATGGCATACAGTAATAGAAACGCTCACTATTGTCAAGCAAACTACGATTCCCAGAGTTAGCCAAGATACCACCGCATTTGCATCAAATGCAGTGCCAGATACAATACCATTTGCTTTATCTTTTATTATAGTAGGCATACCATTTTATAATTTCATATTCGATTCTTTGCATTCTTAGCCACAGTAATCCATACTGCGTTGCCTGCTGCTCACCACGGAGAGGTGTGCAAAGTTTCGAGCAGCGTAGGCCGTATTTATGTACAGCCTATATACACCAAAACTTTTTTATTGAGAGTGATTTTAGTAAGCACTCTATTTTAACGATGCAAATTAAGTATCCTCTTTTTTCAATTTCAACAATGGAGCACAAGCAATTACCGTTGACAGTAATGTAACAGGTGCCATATATCCATTAGAAAAGAACCAATTCCAAAAGTCCGGAAACAAACTCATTCTGGCAAGTGTAGCTTCATCGACATAACCATAAAACAACAAATGACCCGTCCTCAAATCATAGTTCATACCAAGCGTATTTTTAGGTGATTTTAGCTCAACCTCTTGATATTGCAAATCATACTCATTCGATGTTGGAGTATATGCGATAGAAAGTTTTCCACTTGCCCCGTATTTAACTGAGTTCAATCTACTTGAACTAATCTCTTCAAAATTGGCACCTTGAACATCAAAAGCAAATATTGATTCTATTGTAACACTATACGACACCAAACTATAACCTATATTTATAGCACTCTGATACTTATTTTCTTCAACTACAGTATTCGCTTTGTCTTTTAGTTCTTTCAACTCCTGTATTCTCTCTGTCAAGTTCTCTGAAAAAAGAGTCAAAGGTGTTTCAGTCGAAAGCAATTGACTTTTTCCAGTCGATGAATCCATGAGAGTCACAGTTGCATCTTGAATCTGCAGATTCGTCATACCAGAAAAGGATGCCAAAACTTTTTTTGCTGTAAAAGACTGTTGCTTCAAATCTGAGAACGAAACATCAATCAAGTTAGTATCGTATGTTTTCCCGTCAAATCGTATTGATAGATTCTTGTTTTTTTCCGGCGTTATCTCTATATAGCTTCCTTCTTGATAAAGCGTATGAAAAGTTCTGTATTGCAAGGTTTTTCACACGCTTTGGTTCATTTCGGGGAAAACAAAAGGCATCGGAGCGTTCACCCCGATGCCCTCATCTTCACCTTGTTCATTTTGCGCCGATATTGCCGGGACCCCCGGCCTATGAATTTTGCGTTTTTTCACACGAAAGGGGCCACCGGTCTTCTGTTGACTTCACTGTAGAGAAGCGACCCCGGCCCCGGGGCGGGGTGTCAAAAAAAAGAGCGAGTCAACGTCTCCAATTAACGTCACCTCGCTCAAAATCAAGTATTCAATTATATACAAAAGGGTAATTTTTATGCAGGGCTACTTAAACTGGCCCCAGACCGTCTTCCTATCAAAGCCACTGCCTTATTAACTTGTGCTGTATACTTTAGACCTTCGATCATATCGCCCAAGTCTTCAAGACTCTCCACATCCGTCCGCCAGAAATTCTTTTTCTCTTGCTTGTCGCAAATAAATGTGCACAGTTCCAAGAAGCACTCCCGGACTCCCTCGTCATAATCTTCCAGCAACTCTCGTAGCAGAGCTTTTCGGTCTGTGTTCCTATTCAATCGCCCATCGAATAACAAATCTGCAAAGAACATCCCGATATCGCCTTCTCCAGAGAGCCGATAGACAATTTCCTCCAGATATCATTTGAGTTCTTCAATAATATCGCCCTTGTGGAGAAAACCGTTCTTTGCACAGACTTTTTTGCAAATTCCCTGTGCCGCAAACTCTTTCCACATATTGTATCCATACTGAACTTCATCATTAGGGAACTGGGCGTCGCTAAACTCTGCCGGAATATATCCTTCTTTTCTCTCTACTGAGGTGCAATAGACATGCGCAAATTCGTGTGCAAGTGCCTCAATGTGAAAGCTCGAGTTTGTGACAATACTCTTTTTGAAAACAACCGCCCGACCTTTTGATCCGCTAATAAACTCGCCCATAACATTCTCACTGTGAGCCAGTTCTTTCTCCATCAGTTGGCGTTTATGCTTCGATTCGCCACAGCATTTCGCGACTTCATCGCGTCCCTGAATCCATTTTGAATCAGGCACATATTTGATTGGAATGCACTCAAAAACATCTCCTGCATCCGGCAACGCTTCTTCCATCATCTTCCGAGCAAATACTTCACGGTCTTCGTAATAGCTTTTCATCTTGCTTTCCCCTTTGCATTTAAAATCTGCCACATAGTCTCTGAGAGAGCTTGCAGCCATGTAATTGGAGAAGCGATTGCCTTTATTCACTTATCTATGCTTTTTGTCGCACTTATGCTGTAAAAACAGTATATCTCAATATGAAGTTTAAAACAAGTCCCCTCGACAGGGCATACGCCTTTTAAGCTATATAGTTTTTTCCCTTAAAAAATAATCTGAACTGTATCGTCCTGTATCAATTCCACAAATTCTTGGCTTTTAATCTTTTTGGAAATCAATGCTACTGGCTTATCCTGTCGTTGTCTTGTATAGACAACCACTCTTTCATCTTTTCGAATATCTCCGACCTGACTCAGTGCAACCATTCCGTTTCGATACATCTGGCACAGAATCGCGTCATTAGATTTATAACTCACATCGACAGCTCCACGATTTGAAAAAACATTTTAAGCTGTTCATGTGCATTTTTTGATATTCATACGAGTCTCAATCTTGCGTATAAACCGTGATGGTCTCAGTCATTGGATAATACCAAGAAAATACTTCTGCCAAAATCGTCAGTGAAATTTCGCCAGCATTTTTCTTTCTTATTCGTCCGCTTTCTGTATTTTCACTAGACAGCGGCCACTGATTATACAGTTCCTTAATCCACGTGCTATACGCATCCATGTCAAGGGGATCTGTTTTTTCAACATTACGGTGCAGATAACTCTTCATTGCTGCAAGGGTCGAAACCGCAGCATACACAATACGATATAGATTATTTTCTTCCCCATCCACAAAATCAGTATAATCTTCTTCAGCAATGCTGCAAATAGGAAACTCTTCTGTAACCAAACTTTCGATATACCGTTCTCTATATACCGAATCTTGCACTTCTTCTAAAAACCAGTTTGGAATAAGTATCTTATTGTATCCACGCAGTACTTCTTTTGCCGAAATCCCCAGTCGCTCCATTTGCTCCATGAAGGCTATCGTTGAATTGTCCATGAGGGCGATTTTTGTTTCGTCGTTGTACCTCTGATACCTTGGTATATTAAACAATTTCTTCCCCCATGACCAAGTTGATTTCCCTCACAACATTGCTCAAGAAGCGTTCGTTCTCATAGTTATACTTCAATTCAGGGGCTTTCTTAATCCTATCTTGAATCTTTGCCTGAAGTGTTCCAACATTTATAACATATGAAGGCTTAACAAGACTGTCATCCAAACCAAGTTCACGGAATCGCTCCGGTAAGTCATCAAATGTTCTATCGAAGTTTTCCTTGATCATATTCATTAAGTCTTGGCTTCCACTTTGAACTGCGCTTTCATAGAGTGCAATCAAAACTGCCTTATACGGCGCACTAAAGGTATCCATACACTGAAAAATCTTAGACAGGAAATCCATTTCAGATAATTCATTATAATATGGCAAGAGATTTCCCAAGAGCATTAATGATGCAAAATATTCAGCTTTGCGTTCCTCCATTATTGTGTCAGTCTCAATAATATGACTAAATGAAACAGTGTCGTAAATCAGGTGGTAAATTTCATGCCACGCTGTAAAATACTGATTTGCTCTTGAAAGTGCTGTATTGATTACAGGTACTTTTTTGCCATTCTTTACAAAAATAGCCCCACTCCAGTAATGATCGTCAAGTGGTATCTGAATCAAACCATACGGTTTCAATATCTGCATTGCCAATTGACTTGAAGAACTGATTTGCATTCTATTCCAATTTGTTTTTATTAGCAACGCCTTTTCCCGCATTTCATCTCGAATCTCTTCGTTTTTCCTAACGACCTCATCAAGATTTTCTGCTACGATTTTCTCACTCATGGCTATACCTCTTAATAATAGATCTCGCAAAGATCAAGGATGTCCATAAGAAGGCCATATTCTTTTTGAGCCTTTTCGGTCATTTTATAACCACTAGGAGCATTCTGAGAACAAACCGCATCCACTGCTTTCGGGGTAGATTCAAAGAAAATAAGTTCATCAGCCGAAATATTCAGAACCGCCATGATTTTCTGTAGATGTTTGTCAAATGTACTTTTATTCTCAATACTTCCATTTAAAATCTTATCTAATGTAGGCCGTGAGATGTCCGCCTTCTTAGCAAAGGACACCTTTGTGAAACCACGAGTTCGAATATAGTCTTTCAGTTTCATTGCAACAAGGCTCCGTTGTTCAAACAAATCATCAAACTTCACTTTGATTCCTCCTTTCTCACCCCTATTATACTCCACCCCGTCCGAATTATCAGCCGCAGATGTAAAAAAGTTTTTTATATTTTTCCACTTAGCTGTCAATAATCTTCCACAGTTGCCCGATGCAGAAGTCACTTCATTTAAAATCGCTCAACGTTATCCTCACTCTGTGAGCCTTTCAAATCTGCCAAAAGTCAACGCGCTCAAGTCTTTCGGCGTGGTCTTGAGAAGTCTTTAGGTCATCACCTCTACTAGACAGAACGCAGAGAATGAAGTAGAATATTATCAAACGATATAAATACAAATTGGAAGGTATTGCCAATGCTCGACTCCAACAAGCTCCGTTATAGTCCATTTCATGATTCCCGTAAAGATACTAAACCCGGATTTCACCAGGGAGGCTCTGGGACTCTGTTGCTTGCTACCGATTCATGCGGTAAGACGTACCTTGTAAAGCATACCTACAGTCATAATGCCGCAAATGAATACGTCGCAAGCTGGTTGGCTTCTCAAATTGGCATCCTCGCACCTCACGTTGAGCTACTGACACCAAACAAAAAATTCAACTCCCCTTATGCTGCCGCAATTGAGTATTTTGATGATTATACTCCGCCTATTGAAACATCTCCATTTTACAAATCTGATATTATATCCCTATTCGCTCTTAATCTATTGATCAACCAAGATGACAATATACAATACGGTCAGCACGGAAATCGAATTATTTCGATTGATTTTTCAGAATGTTTTTGCATGACTCACGAAATCATGCAGGGACTTCTTAAAAATCCAGATCCTAATAGTCGTTCATTTTCTATTTGGAAAAATTATATAACATGGTCGTTCAAGAGTTACCTTTCAAATTCTTGTTTTACACAATCGGTTCCTGCGGATCTTTTACATATGAGTTCATCTGAAATAAAATCAGAGATGATTGTTGTTGCGAAACGGGTTATTGATATTTCCGATTTTGAGATAGACGCTATGGTTCATGAGCTTTGTAATCTATATCCTTATGATATCGCAACACATTATAGCTCATGTATCCATGCCATGCAGGATTTTATAAAAGATTTCAAATAAAACTCTTGGCTTAACAACTCTCCGCCATAATATTTCTTTCTCCATTTCGAACTTCTGATACTATTTACAATTCGACATAATCCCATGTATTCGGTGGAAACCGGTTAGAGAGCTTTATCTTGCTTTTTGGCATTGCAATAACAAGAAGTTTTCGGGGCCGTGTCATTGCGACATATGCAATGCGCATTAATTCTGTATCCGTCTTTCCATTAGCCAAAAATGACGGCGTCAATGTATTTCCCACTGTTCCATGTATCAAGAGCATGAGAGCATCAAAAGTTTCTCCTTTTACTCCATGAATCGAAGAATGTGTATATTCAGCCTTCGATTTCACCTCAAAGTAGCATCTGATAGGTATTTGCTTGAAATCCGGATGTTTTATATCTCTTGTTTTGATTTTTATTGCATCGTTCATGGTTATACCAACGCGCATGGATATATTATGAGATGCAAGTATTTCATGCACAATGTTCCTACTATTGGTCACCCACTGACCGCATTGTTCATTCGCTGAAGGGAGCCTTATGAGAATTTCAATAACAACTTGCTTCCATTGCACATATGACATAATTTGAGACACGTCCCGTTCGATAGAAACATCTATGTCTTTCAAATCTTTGATGACCATCTGAAATAACGCTCTCTCGCAAAACACATATGCTTTTTTCCTATTGTCGCACATCCACTCAAAAGAAGCTCTTGCCAACAACTCTGTTTCCGGCGTTTTCCAGAGATTATCTATACCGTCATCCGAATGAATTTTGCTTCTTGTTACGATTGCAACTTTATCAGGAGAAACAGATATGTCACATGCAATGCACTCTTCTTTGAACCTTTGAATAATCAAATCTTCTGCTGTTTCTTTGTCATACAAAAACAACACTGGTTTTTTGTCATAGGTCGCAAATGGCCCAGATGCGTTATTGGCCTTTTTATCTTTATTAGTATCAGAGAAAATATACGTTGCATTGCATATCCTTTGCGAACTTCTAAAATTCTCAGATAAAACCAACTGTGTCCATTCTGAGTCATGCATCTTTTCCAGAAATGATTCTGGATTTGCATTTCGCCATTCATAAATTGCTTGATCTGGATCCCCCACAATATACATTGATTCCAAACCTGCTACACACAGTAAATCCAATATCCTCATTTGTTCTTCTGAGGTATCCTGTGCCTCGTCCAAAATAATGACAGGAAATCTTAACGCAATGCTTTTTGCGATTTCAGGATACCTTTCTAGGAGAATACATGTCAGTCCTGAAACTTCGTCTTGAAAGAATAGGCCTTTTTCTAGTAATCTCTTTTTGAACTGGATACACGGAGGGGCATATCGCCCCGTTCCAGTGCAGATTATATCTTTTCCGTTCTTAGTTAGTTTTCCATTTGAATTCCATCTAAAATCGCCGATATGTGACAAGCAATTTGTGTAGCACCTTTTTCTCCAAAATTGATACGAATTAACAATATCAGGCGATGTAATTACTGGTCTTTTAGATTTTTCCTGCAATAAATACCCAAACCTCAAAAAAATAAAATTGTCGATGAAACTATCCAGTGTCCCTATAAAATGAGGGGCATCAACGCAGTATCCTTCAGGAAGCATTTCAGTTGCTTGGTGACGGATTTCGTCACTGGCAACATTAGTAAACGAAAGAACCGCTATTCCTTGATGAGGTCGATTCCAACATTGTAAATAGTTAACCAGTTTTCGTGCAACTATTGTCGTTTTTCCGCTTCCCGGGCATGCATGCAATACTACTTTACCTGAAGACTTGAGAAATTCAACCTGTTCTGTAGTAAAATCAAACATAGCTATTCCTCTGCACCAGACAACTTTCGCGTCACGTTATAGATTGCGTCTTTTATGTATTTGGGAACCACAAAAGGTGATGTCACTCCATTTTTATCATCCTGATGTTGCTTTTGCAGTATGCGTCCTAAAGCCTGCGCTACTTGTGCTTTTGCAGAGTTTCTCGAACGGACAAAGAGCCAAATTATCAGCGCTTTGAGCTGCTGACTCGCTTCCGCATTCACTTTTTTTCTTAATTTAGGTCCAGCTTCTGGATATACCGTGGATATTGCGTCTAGTAAATATTCAATATTATTCGGTTCCAACGCCAATGCATATTCAAATGTTTTTACTGCCCCGAAACATTTTACAACGTTGTCACCACATAAAGCGGTGATAGAGTTAAATCTGGTCGATGGCGTCCCGTGATCAATTTTATCAATTATCCCAGTTAAATCATCATCATAATCTAAATCCTTAGAAATATATGTTGGCTCGTTTTTATTTGAACAACGATCATCATCTGTAATAATTGAAGCTTTGGCAAATCCATTGCTTTTACCAGGGACCTTTATCATTTTAGCGAATGGAGCAAATCCGACACCATTTATATTCACAAGCTCTACAGCGTACATATCCAATGGCCGATTGATCAGCTTTGCAAACTCAGGAATTAAAATAGCCTCGCTAATTCCTTCAACAAAAATCACACCTTTAGCAAAGAAAAGCTGAGATTTTGTAACATCTAGATATTTCTCTAAATAGTCGTTTTCCTCATCTGTTAAGGATGAGTTAACCAGCGGATAATTATATAACTTGTGCTGGCTTTCATATATCAAATTGATATTCTTCGTTCCAATTTTGGAAACCATGGTTGGAGAATGCGAAGTCATAATAACCTGTATATTCGCATGTTGCTGCACATTTTTCATAAAGAAGTTTAGAATCAATTCTTGCAATTGAGGATGTAAATGTGCCTCTGGTTCCTCCACCAAGAACACATTCGCATAGATACCGCTTTTCTCAAAAGACATATCCCCTAAAACAGCAGAAATAAATAGAAGATTATTATATCCCAACCCATTTTGAAATATTTCAAAGGAATAATTTTTCAAATCTACCAAGGCATCCTTCAAGGAATCATCTAAGTCTTCCTTTTTAGCAATTAAGGAATCAACATCGATATACAGACCACACTCTTGGTCATGGATATACGCTTTATATTTGTCGGAAGATTCCAAAGCTCTTACTTGGGCATATTTTTGATGGTCTACTCCCATGAAACACCAACGTGGAACAATCCATGTTCTCAGGGATGCCGTAATAGATTCAAATCTTGGTTCGACAAGGCCCAAATCAACCTTCTGATGCATTAGATCCTGTTCGATAGAGAAAAGATTTTCGTTAATAACCTGTTTTGTTTTCCCTAAAGATTCTGTTTGAAGGATTTCTTGATTTGCGGTTCTCAATTTATCAACCAAAGCCTCTTTATCTTTGGGTTCCTTTGCGATGGTTTCAAGCAGTTCTGCAAGTTTACTGTTACGCGAAGGCTTCATTTCGCTCGAGGCATCTCTCAATGCACTTAAATAGTCAAGATTAATAGCTTCAAGCGTATCCGAAGACAACAAATTTCCTTCGCACTTTCCACCCCACGCTCTATACTTAACCTTGTCGGTACCCGCAGCTGTCTTCTCCAATGTGAAAACAACATGGAATTCTCCACAATCAGGCTGTATGGGATTCCAAATTTCTATTAAGTTCTGAGGAACATCTTTCAAGTACACATCGATTTGTGCAAATGCGGCTCTTTCTCCAGCCGCATTCACGTGGAAGTCAGTTTTGCTGAAGAAAATATCTTTTTTATATAGGACACAGGAAAACGCAATTCGGATGGCATCTATCAAGGCCGTTTTCCCGTTGTTATTCTCGCCAATCACAGCATTGATTCCCTTATCAAATAAAAAGCAAATACCTTCATTCCCAAAAGATCTAAAGTTTTGAAGTCCGACTTTTTGAATATACATAGTTCCCCACTCCAGTGATTCATTATATCTGTTGGATTATCAAATCAAAAGGAACATCGAAAGACTGAAACAAAAGCCGAGCCATTTGCCATCATTATAATAACATAATAGGATTTAAGAACTTAACAACTCTGCCAAATAGTGTTCATCCTTCTTGTGCGAACCATCGTGCTGTTTATACGCTTTAATAGCTGCCACCAGTTTTTCACAATCCAATCAGAATGCTGTGCTTTTGTCGCACTTTCTTCTGCCGCAACGAATATTAGCCTTTTCTATCAAACATTCTTCTCATAGAATCCTTCATGGCTGTATTCAGACCATTTCAAATACATTTCTTGGTAGTTCTGTTTGATAAACTCCTGAATTCTTCGTATCTCTCTCTCATTCAGAATTCCACGATTCTGCACCAGTGTGTCCCCATTATCCTTCACAAAGAACTTTGCAGAGCCAGCTTCCGTCAGTTTACGATCACTGGCATGCACATGCATACACTCGATAACACAGTAAGACGTGAAGTAAAGATAATACCCTGCAATTTTGTATTCATAATACTTCGGCATCTTACTCCTCCATGAACTTCCGGTTCTAGTCTCCCGCAATCCGTACTTCTATATCATCCATACTTGTTTCCAGCACCTTGCCGCTGTCAGAAAACACTACTGCATGGTCTGGATGGTTCAAATTCAAAACACGAAAACCTTCTGTACAACGAGTAAACGCATAGCCATTTACAATCATATCCGCCGCATCTGCAACCTGCTTAACGTCAACCATTTGCCACCTCCACTCCCTTGATAGGGGTCAAGAACTTATCGGTATCAAAATATAGATTCTTGAGAATCGGAACTAAATCAATGTATTCCTCTTCTGGCTTTTCATTGTGCTTATACTTTGCCATAACAACGAGATACCCATTATCCCACTCTTTCACCGCAGTATATCGTTCCAATGAATACGGAGCAACAAACCGAATTACATGATTTCCGAACTGGAACACAGTATAGTTTTTCTCATTGCTAAGCGTTGCAATACCGTTCATGCCAATTCCTCCTTCAGAAGTTTTTCAACCATTCTATAGGTTCCGTTTATCATTTTGACCTGACTCTGCATTTTGCACGAAGTGTCCGCCTGCTCTGACAAGCTACTTATCCCCTTTATCAAAAGAGCAAATCTTTTCACTGTTACGTTTTGAATGTTTATATCTCCCGCTTCTACCTTTTGAATCCAGCGAACATCCAAGCCAGAAGCATTTGCCAAAGCCTGCTGCGTAACACCGTACTCTTGCCGCCATTCTTTGATATCAACCATAGTTACATCCTCCGCTTTCAGTATACGTCAATATTGGCGTAACGTCAAGCAGAAGCTCTTGATTTTACCGTATGCAGAGAAAGGCGCACCACATAGCACGCCGTTCCTCCTGGATTTTTCACAGTCTTACCTGCGCTCGTGCGGGTTTAAGGTCTCCGCACCGACCATATTCAGCTTTTACAAGCCACCCAGTACACTCTGGAACACCCGATAATTCGCATCATCTCTCGGAGAGCAATAAATCGCAAATTCGATGGTTTCAAAGTTTTTCCGATATTCCTGCACCACTGTTTTCATCGCCTGTGCCACAACCATTGGCGGATTCCGGAACGCACCGCAACCGAATGCGCCAAGGATGACGACCTCGTTTCCTTTGCAAGCTGCAATTTCCAGCACTTTCCGCATCCGCTTTTCATGCAGAGCTTGAAGCTCCTCCCGGCTGATATGCACGGCATGTTCACCGTCGCCAGAATTCATACTGTTGCTCGGCTTTTCCCGCAGGTTCGGCGCCGCGCAGGTCACCACATTAACGGAATACCATTTTTCTTCCGGCAGCAGTTGAGGGTAATCCGTATCGCTCTTGAAAGCCATCACGCCCGGCGTATAAATGCAGTCATCGTTATGCAGCGGGTCATGCTGGCGGCGGTGCGGCTCGTAGAAAATATTCCAGGTTTCCTGCTCGTTCAAATTGGGAAACAGCGTCGAGCAGCGGCAAATGGCTTCTTCCTGTGCGGAAGATCCTCTGGTCACGCCGCCGCCCGGATTAGTCGCAGAGGCAAAGTTCAGGATGCAGACTTTCTTTCCGGCATAGGCATACGGTGCCGCAGCCTCCAAAGTGCGCTTTGGACTCACAACAATTTTTGCAGGGTGAGCATAGGTGCGGTCAACAAACCCAATGTACTGCAACCTACTATGAATCACCTGCTGTCCTCTGGATGATTTCGCCACCGCTTCCATTAAACGCTGGTTGGTTTTATAAAGCTGCTGTGTATCCTCAAAAGTTTCAATATTATCTTTTCGTCCCACAATTACACCTTCTTTTCTGTTTTACTTTCGGTTTCCGTGTTCCTATCATCCGTTTTTGCGTCACTTGTCGTCCCCATGCGGCTTCAAAGAACAGGCTGGACATCTGCTTACCAGTTTCCCGTTCTCATCCAACTGGAAGTCATCCCCATTTTCCCTGCATTCATAGCACCAGTTGTAATTTTCCCAGTAATCGCTGTCATTCACCAGAAACTCGTCAAAATTATCGAACATGAACTCGACCTTATCGATTTTCTTAGCCGTGTGGTAATGACCGCAGTACCACTTTTCATAGTGAAGTTTTTCTTCAATTTCGCCAAGCCAACGTTCGGTCGATTTATCCACCATGCTCTGGTTGAGGCCGGGCAGGAACACTTCAACAGGCTCATACCGTAGCGGAGCCGTATGAGTCAGGACTACATCCACATCCCAGTGGAGCTGTTCCAGCTTTTCCTCCACCCTGCGCTTGATTTCATCCGATGGCTGCTCGTCCGGCCACCAACCATACCCATGCAGAAGTCGGTACGCCTTGTCCACGCTGTATGCACCGCCGACCACAAAAGTCCGCTGCCCGCCGATTTTATACAATTCTCCATCTTTGGCAAAAAGGATATGCGGATATTTGTCCTCCACAAACACCGTTCCGCCGCACCATTCTACTTCGTGGTATGTCGGGATCGACTGCGGCCGCATTTCATGGTTCCCGTGGATGGCAAAGATGGTGAGCGGCAGGGATTCCAGAAATTCTTTTGTCATCTGGTCATGCTCGCCGCCATAATAATTGATTCCGGCATCGCCAAGGGTGATCAGAACATCCTCTTTTTCTGTCGGTATCCGCTCACAGAATTCCGCAACCCTGCCAAAATCTCCATGAGTATCCCCTGTGATAAAAATCATATCCTCACCGCCTTGTGATTCCACATATTTCCGTGTACAATTGGGTTAAAAGCATTTTCCGCACCTCTTTGAAATTCAGGATGCGCACGATGGAAAGTCATTCACAACAATCTGCATTCTGTCTCCGGCTGCCAGACCGCTTTTGCCGCAACCAATTCCGGCTTATCCCCATCGGATAAATGCACGGCATCCAGAATATCGTACTGCATAATTTGATGTACATAATCAGTCGGTCTGCCCTGCGGCACAATACCGATTCAATCTGTTTCTTCCAGCCGCGCAAGCATTCTGGTGCCTTCATACAGCTTAATAGGAAAACCCGCATCGCGCAGGGCAAGAAAGCTGCGGATGGTATCCTTGCTGCGATGAAATGCACTGCCAGACAGCGAAAAATAGTATCCGGCTTCCGAACGGAATACATACAAGTGCAGGCTGTACTCCGTAGAGCTGGATGGAACGATCTCCCATGGATGGCTGCCATTGAATTCGTAATGCGGGCCTCTTTTATTTTTCCAATCTGCAAAGGCCGC
>OGCZ01000505.1_pt1 | contig 17876 bp, 19 predicted proteins | sample 1570211 | NCBI WGS metagenome assembly OGCZ01 (sample SAMEA2582158, study PRJEB24529) | metagenome | biome: Human gut stool | place: China | collected 2011 | reverse complement strand
TATGCTGTGGTGTCGTATTTACAGAAATATAATGCTTTGAGTTGATTGTAGCACAGAGAGGACAGTTTGTCATCAAATTTCTCTCTAAAAGACGAGGGTCTAAAATGAATATATGCTTACTTTTTATTCTCTAATCAAACCCTTATTACACAAAAACCGCGCAAGCCAATCTCCTCCGATGCACTTGCGCGATTTCGTCTGATATACACATACCAAAATTATTATTTACATTTGCTACAGCATTTGACTGTTTTATACATTCTCAATCTCTGTCTTATACTTTTCAAGAATCATATTCTGGATATTCTCGCGTGTTGCAGAGTTAATCGGATGGGCTATATCCCTGTACTCGCCATCGTTTGCCTTACGGCTTGGCATGGCGATGAAAAGTCCCTTTTCTCCTTCGATTACCTTGATGTCATGTACCACGAATTCATCATCGATTGTGATTGACACAACCGCCTTCATCTTGCCCTCTTTTTCTACCTTACGAATTCTGATGTCTGTAATCTGCATATTTTTGTCCCCCTGGTCTGTTTTTAAATTACATATCTTACATTTTTTTCTTTTACTATCATGACTCCATCCTCACCACAATAACAGGTGTTTGGATTGATGGTTCCACGACTCTCTACGATGCAATTTTCGAGGTGCACATTGTCGCCTATGTAGACGTCATTGAGTATCACGCAGTTCTTCACTGTGGTGTTTTTGCCCACAAATACCTGCTTGAAAAACACCGAATCCTCCACGCTGCCGTTTATGATACAGCCACTTGATACGAGGCTGTTTGAAATGTCTGAGCCCGGATTAAACTTGGCCGGTGGCAGGTCGTCCACCTTTGAGCAGATGGTCGGCTCCTCCCTGAAGAAATAACTTCTGACGTCAGGTCTTAAGAAATCCATATTGGTCTTGAAGTATGCATCAATATCGGCGATATTGTTCCAGTATGAATTTATCTTGTAGCCATATATTTTCTTTACATTTTTGTAGCGCACGAGGATATCATTTACGAAATCGAATCTGTTTTCCTCAGCTGCCGCCTCCAAAAGCTCTATGAGCTGTCGTCTCCTGATGACATAGATACCTGTGGAAATGGTGTTGGATGAGGCCTCGATTGGCTTTTCATCAAACTCTGTGATTCTTGACTCATCATCCATGCGTACCACACCAAAACGGCTGACATCGTCGTTGTACATCATGTCCTTGCATACCACTGTGATGTCTGATTTTTTCTCGATGTGGAAATCCAGCACTCTGTTGAAATCCAGCTTGTATACACAGTCACCGCTGCTGATGATGACATATGGCTCATGGCGTCTCTTTAAAAAATCAATGTTCTGATACATCGCATCTGCCGTGCCCCTGTACCAGTCACTGTTGTCCGCTGTGACTGTAGGTGTAAAGAGGAATAAGCCCCCCTGCTTTCTTCCAAAATTCCACCATTTTGCTGAGCTTAAATGCTCATTCAGTGAGCGTGCATTGTACTGGGTCAGTACTGCGACAGTCTGTATATGTGAGTTTGACATGCTGCTGAGCGCAAAATCTATGCTTCTGAAGCTGCCTGCTACCGGCAGGGCCGGTACTGCTCGTTTTGCTGTCAGTTCCTTCATCCTATTATTGTTGCCGCCGGCCAAAATTATTCCTATTGCCTTCATTTTCCGTCACCTGCCTTGATAATAACTTCTCCGCCCTCAAGCACACCGTCTTTGTAATCCTCTTCGTATGTAACACCGGAGATTGCTGTATTTTTGCCTATCTTTACCCCGTCCGGTATCACAGAATCTTCTCCTATAGTGACAAGCCCAAATGAGTATATGCTCTCATTTAATACGTTCGGCTTCTCCTGTCCGAAGCCAAGTGTCACATTGTCACCCACCTTGCAATTTTCGGCAATGATGGACTTGTCTATCGTGACATTGGAGCCTATCTCCGTGTCACACATGATAATGGAATCACGTATTACTGCGCCTCTTCCAATCTTGACGCCTGCACCTATGACAGAATGCTCCACATGACCATAGCATTCACAGCCCTCACCCATGATGCTTCGCTCCACATGACCGCCTTTGGCTATATAAAGTGGCTCGATTGCATCATTCTTTGTGTAAATCTTCCAATACTCCTCGTACAGATTGAACTCCGGAATGAGGTCCACAAGCTCCATATTGGCCTCCCAGTATGAGCCCAGTGTACCTACGTCCTTCCAGTATCCGTTGAACTCGTATGCAAACATACGTCTGTCGTTTTCAAAACAGTATGGTATGACATGCTTGCCAAAATCACAGTTTTCCTGATCCTTTAGTGCAAGTAATGCTTCCTTTAGCACCGGCCATGAGAATATGTAAATACCCATTGATGCGAGATTGCTGCGCGGATGAACCGGCTTTTCCTCAAATGCATTGATGCGCTTATCATCATCGGCTATGACGATACCAAATCGGCTGGCCTCCTCGATAGGCACCGGCATGGTTGCTATGGTCACATCTGCATTGTTTTCCTTGTGGAAATCAAGCATCACCTCATAGTCCATCTTGTAAATATGGTCTCCTGACAGTATCAACACATAGTCCGGGTTGTAACTGTCTATATACCTCATATTCTGGTAGATTGCATTGGCTGTACCTGTGTACCACTCGCTGTTGCCGCTCTTCTCATAAGGAGGCAGTATTGCCACTCCTCCATTATTCCTGTCGAGGTCCCACGGAATACCTATTCCGATGTGGCGGTTAAGTCTGAGTGGCTGATACTGTGTAAGTACACCCACTGTATCAATGCCTGAATTGATGCAGTTGCTAAGCGGAAAATCTATGATTCTGTACTTTCCACCAAACGAAACTGCCGGTTTTGCTACGTTCGCTGTCAGAACACCAAGTCTGCTGCCTTGACCGCCTGCTAAAAGCATGGCTATCATTTCTTTCTTAATCACGTTATCACTCCTCGTCTGTCCTAATTTTTGTTGTGCCCATCCGGTCCCCACCACTTGTTTCTGTAATAACCGTATCTGTAATGCTTCCATAATAAATCACAATTGTTTCCATATAAATTATAGTTGCTGCTGCATAAATTGCAGTTACTGCCATATACTTTAAACCCATAAAATTCATATGGTCCGGATGAATTATTTTTATAAAAAAATTATACCACAGCCGCATTATCACTTCAACATTTTTCACAAAATCAAATGATATTTTTCTTTTTTTTCGACATTTTGCACAAGTGTCATTTATCGTATATCTGGTTAACCTGCTATGGTTCTTATCATTTGAAAGTCATGCCTGCTTTCACCTTATTTTTCCTTTGCAAATACTATATTTAGTTGTATAATTAATATAAAGTAACTATTCAGAACAAGAAAATCTGTTGCTTACATGCAATCATGACGCATCGGCTTTTTGTTCTCAGCGATTCTTAATAGTTACAATATAAATTATAATAAATCAGGCAGGTAAAATTAATGTATAAAATAGATTTCAGCAAACCAATACACATCCATTTCATAGGCATCGGCGGTATCAGCATGAGCGGTCTCGCAGAGATTCTGCATGAGGAGGGCTTTACCATTTCCGGTTCCGATTCAAAGGAATCAGACCTCACAAAGACTCTTGCGGCCAAGGGCATAAAAGTCATATATGGCCAGAGCGCAGACAATATCACCTCCGGTATCGACCTGGTGGTTTACACTGCAGCTATCCACGAAAGCAATCCTGAGTTTGCCGCAGCAAAGGCTGCCGGTATTCCGATGCTTACCAGAGCCGAGCTCCTCGGACAGATTATGGACAATTACGATTATTCTATCGCTGTAGCCGGCACACACGGCAAGACTACCACTACATCCATGATCAGCGAGATTCTTCTCGCCGCCCAGACAGATCCTACCATTTCCGTAGGCGGTATTTTGTCATCTATCCACGGCAATCTGCGTGTGGGCGATTCAGAGTATTTCATCTCTGAGGCATGCGAGTACACAAACAGCTTTTTGAATTTCAGACCACGCTACAGCATTATTTTAAATATTGAGGCTGAGCATCTGGATTTCTTCAAGGATATCAACGACATCAGACATTCCTTCCGCGAGTATGCATCAAACACTCTCGCAGGCGGTGCTACCATCATCAATGGTGAGATTGACCGCTATGAGGAGATTGTCGCAGGGCTTCCTCAGAAGATTATCACCTATGGCTTTGATTCAAAATATGATTTCTACCCGGAAAATATAACCTATGACGATAAAGCTTGTGCATCTTTTACAGCTATGAGACAGGGTAGTCCACTTTTCGACGTAAAACTCTCTGTTCCGGGCGCTCACAATGTAAGCAATGCGCTCGCAGCTATAGCTTTATCCACCACACTCGGTCTAGATGAGGAGTCTATCCTCACAGGCCTTGACAAATTTGGCGGTGCTGACAGACGTTTCCAGTACAAGGGCAAGGTAAACGGCGTCACAATCATTGATGACTACGCTCACCATCCAACCGAGATCCGAGCAACACTGACAGCTGCACAAAAATATCCACATGACAGGCTTGTACTTTGCTTCCAGCCACACACCTATTCCAGAACCAAGGCATTCTTAAATGATTTTGCCGATGTTCTTTCAATGGCAGATGTTGTGGTGCTTGCTGATATCTATGCTGCGCGTGAGCAGAACACATATGGTATCTCATCTAAGGATATCCTGGATTTATTGCTCGAAAAAGGTGTGAATGTGCACTATTTCCCATCATTTGAGGAAATCGAGAAATTTTTATCAGAAAATTGTGTAAACGGTGACCTGTTGATAACAATGGGTGCCGGAAATGTAGTAGAAATCGGCGAAGACCTGCTTAAGAAATAAGTTATCCACGTTATCCACATACAAAATGTTAACAACTCTCATTTTGTGTGTGGATTTTTTAAATAATTTTCAACAGCTTATATACCCTGTGATACATTGATTTTTCAATTATTTTACACAGTTATCCACGTTATCCACATTTTTTTGTGGACTCGGAAAGCCCGAGTTTACAAGGCTTGTAGCACTTTTACCATCTTCACACAGTTAAAATATTGTGCTATAATTGCTCACAGGTTAAGCGAAAGAGAGTTTTTTATATGACAGCGATAAACATTAGCAGTGACATAGCAACATCATTCACTACTGTGTCAGATATTTTTATAGATCAATACATGCCAAAGGCAAACGGTGAGTTTGTCAAGGTATACCTTTATCTGCTCCGTGCGACAGGCTCCGGGGCAGGCATAGCAACTATTTCAGAGATTGCCGATCATTTCAGCAATACTGAGGCCGACATCATACGTGCCCTCAATTACTGGGCCTCTGAGGGCATTTTGCAGGTGCAAACCGGCGCTGATGGCCAGATTATGGGAATCAACCTCTGCAGTCTTTCTGTATCCGGTATGCAGGCTGCTCAGAGTAATATACAAAGCGCTATGGCTGATAATGCCGCGCAGAATAATTTGCAAAACGGTGTTATTAATAATGCTACACAGAATAATTTGCAAAACAGCGTGGTTAATAATGCTGCACAGAATATTTCTACCGCGAATATTCGGATGCAGGATTCTGTTGTGGAAAAGCTTAAGAGCCAGACTACTGACAAGCCTGCTTCTTCACAGAAGGAATACACACTTGATGAGATTAAGGAGTTTAGAAAGAATCCTGACATTTCAGAGCTTTTCTTTATTATAGAGACATATCTGAAGCATACGCTCTCATCCACAGACACCAATATGGTGCTCTACTGGCTGGACGAGCTTCATTTTTCTACCGACCTGGTGGAATATCTCGTGGAGTATGGCATTACCAAGGGACATTCAAGCCTTCGTTACATGAACAAGGTCGCTCTCGGCTGGGCCGATGCCGGCATAAAGACCGTAGACCAGGCAAAGGACGATGCAGCCGCTCATTCACAGATTTACTATTCTGTAATGAAGGCTCTAGGCATCACAGGCCGCAATCTGGTTGACTCTGAGGTGTCACTCATCAACAAATGGGTCGGCGAATACGGTTTCGATATAGAGCTTGTAAAAGCCGCCTGCAGTAAAACTATTTCAGCTATCCAGAAGCCAAGCTTCGAGTACACAGACTCTATACTCGCGAACTGGAGGAAAAAGAATGTACATACTTTAAAGGATGTTGAAGTGCTTGATGCCAACTTTGCCAAGGCCAATAAGGTCTCTGCTACAGGCTCATCACAAGGCACAAATGCTGCAAACGGTTCCTCAAAACCAAAAAGCAATAATTCAAGTTCCAAGAATAAATTTAACAACTTCAATCAGCGCAACAATGATTACGACAAGCTGGAGAAGCTGTTTCTGAATTCTACGGTATGATTTTTCAAGTTAGATTTACACATCCCAAGGAGGATATATGGCACTTACCAATGCTCAATATGATGAGATAATGCGAGGCTACGATAAACGCCAGCTTCAGAACAAATACATACATGACAAGCGTATTGAGGAAGCCTATCGCAAGGCGCCCCGCCTCAGGGAAATTGACTCAGAGATTGCATCCGCATCTGTCAGGCAGGCGTACAGGCTTATGGATGGTGATGAGAATGCTCTCGCCGCTTTACGCCTTGCAATCGAGGACTATAAGGAGGAGCGTGCTGCTCTTCTATCCACACTCGGATATCCGCTTGATTATTTTGATCCTATTTACACCTGCCCCGATTGCCACGATACAGGATACATAGACGGTCAGAAATGTCATTGTTTCAAGCAGGCTATTATCAATACCGTTTATTCGCAATCCAATATCAGGGAGATTTTGTCTCGTGAGAATTTTTCCACGCTCTCATTTGATTATTACTCAGATGAGCAGAAAAATCCTGCGACAGGGCTGTCTGCTCTTGCCACAGCAAAGCTTGCAGTGACGAACTGTCATGAATTTATAGATAATTTTGAAAACAAACCTAAAAACATATTTTTCTACGGTAATACCGGTGTCGGAAAGACTTTTTTATCTAATTGCATTGCAAAAGAGCTTTTAGATGCAGGTTACTCCGTAATTTACTTTACAGCATTCCAATTATTTGATATATTAAGCAAAGGTGTGTTTGAAAAGGATGCAGATGCCATCGCAGCGCACCAGAATATATTCGACTGTGATTTACTTATCATAGACGATCTCGGAACCGAGCTTTCCAACTCATTTACCACATCACAGCTTTTCCTTTGTGTAAATGAGCGTATACTGCGACAGAAATCTACTATTATTTCCACTAATCTGAATCTGGAGCAGATAGCAGAGATTTACTCCGAGAGAACACTTTCAAGAATTTCAAGCAATTATAGTTTTATCAAGCTCTTCGGAGATGACATACGAATTAAAAAGCGTCTTTCCAAATAGCGCTTTTTATATATATTTAGTTTATTTATTATATGGTTATATGGAGGAATAACAATGCCAAACGATGAGAGAATTTTGGAGACTATGCCAACCGGTACACTTGGACTTGTTGCAACTGATAGTTGTATAGGTCTTGCCCAGAAGGTAGATGCATACTTACAGGGCTGGAGAGAGCACAGAGAGCACCAGCATGCTAATGAGAGTGCTTTCAAGGACTACTACAAAAACAGCTACATTATCAAGCCTTCTACACCTAGATTCGGTTCCGGCGAGGCTAAATGTGTTATCAACCAGTCAGTTCGTGGTTATGATCTGTACATCATGGTAGATGTAACCAACTACAGTCTTACCTACACAGTATGCGGTCAGACAAACCACATGTCACCTGATGACCACTACGCAGACTTAAAGCGTGTTATCGCTGCAGCCGGCGGAAAAGCAAGAAGAATCACAGTTATCATGCCTTTCCTTTATGAGAGCCGTCAGCACAGACGTACAGGCCGTGAGTCTCTTGACTGTCCATTGGCTCTTCAGGAGCTTATCAACATGGGTGTAGACAATATCATCACCTTCGATGCTCATGACCCTCGTGTGGTAAATGCTATTCCTCTGAACGGCTTTGAGAATGTAATGCCTTCTTACCAGTTCATTAAGGGCATCTTAAAGAACGTAAAGGATATCACTATTGATGCTGACCATCTTATGATTATCTCTCCTGATGAGGGCGCTACAAACCGTGCTATCTACCTTGCAAACGTACTCGGAGTAGACATGGGTATGTTCTACAAACGTCGTGATTACAGCCGTATCGTTGACGGACGTAACCCTATCGTAGCTCATGAGTTCCTCGGAACAAATGTGGAGGGTAAGGATGTTCTTATCATCGATGATATGATTTCTTCCGGCGAGAGTATGATAGATACAGCAAGAGAGCTCAAGAAGCGTAAAGCTAACAGAATCTTTGTTGTTTCTACATTCGGTCTCTTTACAAACGGCTTTGCTTCATTTGACAAGGCTTACGAGGAGGGTCTCATCTACAGAGTAGTTACAACAAACCTTATCTACCAGTCACCTGAGCTTCTCTCTAAGGAGTACTATATCAGCTGTGACATGAGCAAATACATCGCATACCTCATTGATACATTAAACCACGACTGTTCTATCAGTGATCTTCTCTCACCATATGACAGAATCAAGAAGTGTGTTCAGAAGTACAATGACGAGCAGGCTGCAGCAAAAAATAAATAATTAAGCGCATTTATAAAAAGCCGTGTGAAATTAATATGTACCCCTTTTACTGGATATCCAGTGAAAGGGGTATTTTTATGCGTTACAGTTACGAATTCAAACCAAAGACAGTCGAACTATACATGCAAGTAAGACGCATCAGTTTTTCTCAAAGTTTAGAATAATTATCTTAGTAATATAAAAAACCAGAGAAGTGAGTGTCATCCACTCAAATCTCTGGTTTAATTTAGTCTAAGATTTATACCGATTAAATATTAAACTAACTCAAGGAGAACCTCTAAAGCTCCGTCACCTTTACGCTGTCCAATCTTAACGATTCTTGTGTAACCACCGTTACGATCAGCATACTTAGGAGCGATCTCATCGAATAACTTGTTTGTTACATCGATAGTCTTTGTTCCCTTCTTTGTGCCGTCAGACTCTTTAGCTGTGTAAAGAACCTTGAGCATCTGTCTTCTGGCATGAAGACGTGAAGCAGAATCCTTCTTGATCTTCTTCTCTACTTCGTCATAAACAGTAACTTTCTTTCCGTCTACAACCTCTTTTACTCTCTTGCCATCTTTGTCCTTGCGGGCAACCTTAGCTGTTACAGTAACCTCTTCGAAGTTGTCTTTCTCTTTTACTGCTAATGCGATAAGACCCTCAGCGATCTTACGAATCTCTTTAGCCTTAGCCTCTGTAGTAACGATCTTTCCGTTAACAAGAAGCTGTGTAACCTGACCTCTGAGTAAAGCCTTTCTCTGGCTTGATGTTCTGCTTAACTTACGATATTTTGCCATTTTAATTTCCTCCATTTGTGGGACATCCGGTCACGCTCTTCGGTCTTACTGCCAGACATCGTATCTTGTTGTGATAAAGCTTTGCCTTATTTCAAAAAACAAATGCTCAAATCAGTTGCCACTCATGTATCAGACACGGTCACGCTCTTTGGTCTTACTGGCCCTGCCGCTATGAGTTTTGTCACACATAAACATAAATATGATATTTAATATTTATATATGACCAATTTATTTAGAAGAATCAGTGCAAGGATTATTCGAATGAATTATTCCTCAGTCTGATTTAACTCTAAACCTAATTCTTTTAATTTTGCTAAAACTTCCTCTAAAGACTTGCGACCAAGGTTACGAACCTTCATCATGTCCTCAGGTGTTCTATTGATAAGCTCTGCAACAGTGTTGATTCCTGCACGCTTTAAGCAGTTGTATGAACGAACTGAAAGCTCAAGCTCATCGATGTTCATCTCAAGAACCTTCTCCTGAGCATCGTTTTCCTTCTCGACCATAACGTCAACCTGCTGTGCTGCCTCTGAAAGATCGATGAACAGATTTAAGTGCTCACTTAACACCTTAGCTGCAAGGCTGACTGCCTCGTCCGGCTCCAATGTACCATTTGTAAATACATCTAATGTAAGCTTATCGTAATCTGTAACCTGACCTACACGGGTATTCTCTACAGTAAGGTTAACACGCTCAACAGGAGTGTAGATTGAATCTACAGCAAGAACTCCGATTGGTGTATCCTCGTTCTTGTTCTTCTCTGCTCCGACATAACCTCTGCCGTTTGTGATTGTAAGCTCCATGTAAAGCTTAGAATCTGCACCACCATTCAAGTGTGCAATCTCTAACTCAGGATTCAAAATCTCGATATCTGAATCAACCTGAATATCGGCTGCTGTAACAACGCCTTCACCTTCGAATTCGATATATGCAACCTTTGGTTCATTTGTAGAACTATTATTGCGAATTGCAAGGTTCTTGATATTCATGATGATTTCTGTAACATCTTCCTTAACACCAGGAATAGAGCTGAATTCATGTAAAACACCATCAATCTTGACCTGGCTTACTGCAGCGCCCGGTAAAGAAGAAAGCATGATACGTCTTAAAGAGTTTCCAAGTGTTGTACCGTAACCTCTCTCTAATGGCTCTACAACAAATCTGCCATATGTCTTGTCTTCTGAAATTTCTGCGATTTCAATTTTTGGTTTTTCAAAATCGAACACTTCAAATTCCCTCCTTCTCGGGTATCGTTGTTATATGTTATCAAAGAGTGGATAAGCCGGGAAATAAATCCCCGGCAAATCAACCTAATTTTACTTAGAATATAACTCGACGATGAGCATCTCATCTACAGGAACATCAATCTGCTCACGTGTAGGTAAGTCTTTTACAGTTCCCTGTAATTTCTCAGCATCTACGTCTAACCACTCCGGAACGATTCTTCCGCCAGCTACCTCGACGATATCTTTCATTCTCTGAGTATTCTTTTTGCTCTCTTTAATTTCGATAACATCGCCAGCCTTTACAAGGTATGAAGGGATGTTAACAACTTTTCCGTTTACTGTAACGAACTTGTGATCAACGATCTGTCTAGCTTCTTTTCTTGTTCTTGCGAAACCAAGACGGAAGATTACGTTGTCAATTCTTGACTCAAGGATTGTCATAAGGTTAAGACCTGTTAATCCTTTCATCTGATCTGCTTTCTTGTAGTAGTTACGGAAAGGCTTCTCTAAAACACCATAGATGAATTTAGCTTTCTGCTTTTCTCTTAACTGAAGTCCGTACTCAGACACCTTTCTGTTTACTCTTGTAAGGTTTCTTCTAGACTTCTTATCATATCCTAAATAACTTGGCTCTAAACCAAGTGATCTGCATCTCTTAAGTACAGGTACTTTATTAACTGCCATTTTAATCTATACCTCCTGATTAGACTCTTCTACGTTTTGGTGGACGACATCCATTGTGAGGTACCGGAGTAACGTCTCTGATTGATGTAACCTCAAGACCACATGCTGAAAGGGCACGAATAGCTGCCTCTCTTCCTGAACCTGGTCCCTTAACGAATACGTCAACTGTCTTTAATCCATGGATTAAAGCTGCCTTTGTAGCTGTTTCTGCTGCCATCTGTGCAGCATATGGAGTAGATTTCTTTGAACCTCTAAATCCAAGACCACCGGCACTTGCCCATGATAAAGCATTTCCTTCAGCATCTGTTAAAGTAACGATTGTGTTATTGAAAGATGCCTGAATATGTGCCTGTCCGCGTTCAACGTTTTTCTTTACACGCTTTTTAGTTGTTTTCTTTGCAACATTCTTAGCCATATTTAAACTAACCTACTTTCTACTTTCTAAACTTTATTTAAGTTATAATGAAGCTCTGCTTCTTCGTCCGCAGAACTAAACGCGCACTACGTTCAAGTGGCGTTTCACTTATTATCTAAGTGATTATTTCTTCTTGTTTGCTACTGTTCTCTTAGGACCCTTGCGAGTTCTTGCATTAGTCTTTGTCTTCTGACCACGAACTGGAAGTCCCTTTCTATGACGGATACCACGATAGCATCCAATTTCCTGAAGTCTCTTGATATTTAAAGCGATTTCTCTTCTTAAATCACCTTCAACTGTCATTGTCTCGTCGATAACAGCGCTGATTCTCTTAACCTCGTCATCTGTAAGATCTCTAACACGAGTGCTTGGATCAACATTAGCTGCTTCAAGGATACGGTCTGCACTTACTCTTCCGATTCCGTAGATGTAAGTTAAGCCGATTTCTACACGTTTTTCTCTTGGTAAATCTACACCTGCAATACGAGCCATGTGTGTTTACACCTCCATAATTTTTAGTTATTTACTATAGTAACGATACATCTGCAACTTGATGTATGCTCTCCGAAACACATATGCATCTACAGCTACGGTTGCACGTCCTGAAATGTGTGTAGCCATATGCGCTCCCATATTTGCATTTTGTTCCATATCACTCGGTATTATAATATGAAACCAGAATGCCTCTGTTTATTATGAACAGCGATGATAAATATCTCGCTGCAGCCGCACATAATGATGTGAAAAAAGGTTTAATAAACCAAACGCACAAATAACAGGGTCAAATATTTGTACTAATTAACCCTGTCTCTGCTTATGCTTTGGATTCTCACAGATAATTCTGATGCTTCCTTTTCTCTTGATAACTTTGCACTTTTCGCAAATAGGTTTAACTGATGATCTTACCTTCACAGCAAATCCTCCTTTCTCTATAAAAGTCCTTTTCAGGTACTTTTCCAAAAGTGTCCAGATAGCATTATACACGGACACTTAAGGGAAGTCAATATATTTTTTTAAAAAAATATCTGTAAAATTACTTATCTCTCCAGATAATTCTGCCCTTTGTCAGATCGTATGGTGACATCTCAATTGTTACCTTATCTCCCGGTAAAATTCTGATGAAATTCATACGAAGCTTTCCACTGATTGTAGCTAAAATCTGGTGTCCGTTCTCAAGCTCTACCTTAAAAAACGCATTTGGTAACTTCTCAACTACAACACCTTCAACTTCGATAACGTCTGCTTTTGACATTTTGATTCCTCCTGTAAATAAATCCTTGGGTTTCGTTATGATTATTATTAGATTAGCTCCAGAAATCCGGCTGCTTTTTCATCCTCTGTCAGAGAAAGTATCTCCGGCTTTCCTTTTGTAATAAGTATGGTATTTTCATAGTGTGCCGACAACGATAAATCCTCAGTAACCACTGTCCATTCGTCATCCATCCACACCACATGAGGTGAACCTGCATTAATCATTGGCTCAACCGCCAGTGTCATGCCCGGCTTAAGTCTGAGCCCTTTTCTAAAGCCCTGTGGTCTGAAGTTCGGCACCTCAGGATCCTCATGTAAATGGCTTCCTATGCCATGACCAACAAGGTCATATACAACTCCGTATCCAAAGGACTCGGCAAGTTGCTGTATGGCTCCTGAAATATCATACAGTCTGTTTCCCGCAACTGCATTCTTTATTCCTGCAAAAAAACTGAGGCGTGTTCTTTCTATAAGAAGTCTTGCTTCCTCTGAAATCTCTCCTACGCCTACTGTTCTGGCTGCGTCTGAGTGGTATCCTTTGTAGATAACACCAGCATCAAGGCTCACGATATCGCCCTCCTGTAAGATACGCTCATCAGTCGGGATACCATGCACAACCTCCTCGTTTACTGAAACACATATGGAGGCCGGATATCCGCAATATCCTAAGAAAGACGGCTCGCATCCATAACTACGAATCATTTCTTCGCCCAGCCGGTCCACATCCTTAGTGGACATTCCCGGTTTGATTTCTTTACCGAGCTGCTGATGAACGGCCGCCAGAATCCTGCCGGCCTCCCTCATCAGCTCTATCTCATGCTCTGATTTTATAGTTACAGACATTATTATTCACCTAAAATACCTACAATGGCTGAAAATACTTCATCCATAGGCTTTGTTCCGTCTACAGACTTTAAAATGCCCTGCTTGTCATAATACTCGATAAGTGGCTGTGTCTGCTCATGATATACAGCTAAGCGCTTCTGAACTGTCTCAGGCTTATCGTCATCTCTGAGTACTGTGTCAGCGCCACATGCATCACATTTGCCCTCAACTTTTGTTGGGTTGAAAACGATATGATATGTTGCACCACAATTGAGGCAGGCTCTTCTTCCACCCATACGGTTAACAATGTTCTCATCAGGAACATCTACATCGATGGCATAATCCATCTTCTCCCCAATCTTTGTGAGAGCATCATCAAGCGCCTTGGCCTGTGGAATTGTTCTTGGGAAACCGTCTAATACAAATCCGTTTTTGCAATCATCCTGCTGTATTCTATCCATAACAAGGTCACAGGTAAGCTCATCCGGAACAAGTGCTCCCTGATCCATATAAGTCTTTGCCTTCTTACCAAGCTCTGTTCCGTTCTTGATGTTTGCACGGAATATATCTCCTGTAGAGATATGTGGTATAGAATATTTTGCAGCTATCTGTTTTGCCTGTGTACCTTTACCGGCACCAGGTGCCCCTAACATGATGATCTTCATAAAAATTTTCTCCTTCTATACAAAACTTGTTGATAGCACGAATGGAGATACTGAATTCAGTATCTCCAATGTACAATTAATCATCTAAAAATCCTTTATAGTATCGAACTCTCATCTGTGATTCAATTTGCTTCAATGTCTCAATAACAACTCCGACAATGATGATGATTGAAGTTCCACCAAAGGATACATCTGCGTTGAATACTCCATTGAAGAATATCGGAACAAATGCGATAAACGCAAGTCCAATAGCTCCAATAAATACAATGTAGTTTAATATCTGATTTAAGTAATCGCTGGTTGGCTTTCCAGGTCTGATACCGGGTATAAAGCCACCTGAACGCTTCATATTGTTTGCAATCTCAAGCGGATTGAATGTAATGTTTGTGTAGAAATAAGCAAATGCTATAATCAACACAATGTAAACAATAAGTCCGATTGAATATACCGGCTCCTTTGGATCACACCAGTTAGACTGTGATAATCCTTTTAATATCTTAGAGCCTATTCCATTTCCATTGCCTTTTCCAAGGAAGCTGGCAATGATAACAGGTGTCTGCATAAGAGACTGTGCAAAGATTACCGGGATAACTCCACTGGTATTTACCTTTAGTGGAATGCATGTCTGCTGACCGCCCATCTGCTTGTTGCCTCTTATTTTGCTTGAGTACTGTACAGGAATCTTGCGCTGTGCATCCTGAAGCAATACTACAAATACTACCATTGCAGCAATTATTGCTACTATGATAAGACCTGCAACAATCGCCTTTGGAATGTTCGCTGCTGAAGCAATGAACTGTGACCAAAGTGTACTTAAATCCTCTGGAATACGTGAAATAATATTGATTGTCAATACTATTGATATTCCGTTTCCAACACCTTTTTCTGTAATACGCTCTCCAATCCACATAAGTACAGCAGAACCTGCTGTAAGTGAAGTAACGACCATAATAACAGTCAATGGTGTCTTTTCTGTAAGGTAATTTTGTCTGTAAAAACCAATTACCATCATGACTGACTCAAGAAGGCCTAATGCTATTGTAAGATAACGTGTTATCTCAACAATTTTCTTTCTGCCATCCTCGCCATCGCGTTGCATCTCTTCAAGCTTAGGTATAGCAATTGTAAGCAACTGCATAATGATTGAAGATGTAATGTATGGTGTAATATTCAGCGCAAATACTGACATCTGTGAGAATGATCCACCTGTTATAGCATCAACAAAGCCTAAACCATCTGCTGATTTACTGTTTAACCAACTCTGAAATACGGAGCCCTTGACACCAGGAATCGGAAGCTCGCTTCCGATTCTGATGACAATAAGCATCATGAATGTAAAAAGGATTCTATTACGGACATCCTTTATTTTAAACGCATTACGGAGTGTTTTAAGCATTAGATCACCTCTGCTTTTCCACCAAGAGCTTCGATTTTCTCTTTTGCACTAGCACTGAAAGCGTTAGCCTGAACTGTAAGCTTCTTAGTAAGTTCTCCATTTCCAAGAATCTTTACGCCATCTCTAGGATTCTTAACGATTCCAGCCTCGATTAATGTCTCAACTGAAACTACTGCATCGTTATCGAATCTCTCAAGAGCTGAAAGATTTATAGGTACGATTGTAAGAGTGTTTCTATTCTTGAAACCTCTCTTAGGCAATCTTCTATATAATGGCATCTGTCCACCTTCGAAACCAGGTCTTGGAGCTCCTGAACGAGCCTTCTGTCCCTTGTGTCCCTTACCAGCAGTCTTACCGTTTCCTGAGCCGTGTCCACGACCTCTTCTGAAATTATCACTATGAACTGAACCCTCAGCCGCTTTTAAATTAGATAAATCCATCACGGTACCTCCTTATTTTATTCTTAAACTTCTTCTACTTTTACGTATGGTGCTACTTTGCGAACAGCTCCCTGTGTAGCTGCATTGTTTGGTAACTCTACAGTTTTGCCTAACTTAGTAAGACCAAGAGCCTCAATAGTCTTCTTGTTCTTAGGAACAGCACCGATTGTAGATTTGATTAATGTAACTTTAACTCTATCTGCCATTTTAGCGTTCCTCCTAACCTAAGATTTCTTCTACAGATTTACCACGAAGCTTTGCAACATCCTCAGGGCTTCTTAACTGCTTAAGAGCCTCGATAGTAGCAAGTACTACGTTCTGCTTGTTGTTTGATCCTAAAGACTTTGTACGGATATTCTGGATACCAGCGATCTCGCATACTGAACGTGCAGGACCACCAGCGATGATACCAGTACCTTCAGGAGACTTCTTTAATAATACGGAAGCACCTGTATATTTTCCTGTTACATCATGTGTAATAGAGTTATTCTCGTCTAATTTAACACTGATGAGGCTCTTAATTGCATCTTCTTTTCCTTTGCGGATTGCTTCAGGAATTTCAGCTGCTTTTCCTAAACCTGCACCAACGTGTCCGTTTTTGTCACCAACAACTACTAAAGCTGTGAATCGGAAGTTACGACCACCTTTAACAACTTTTGTAACACGCTTAATTGATACGACTTTTTCTTCCAGTTCGAACTGGCTTGCATCAATAATTGTATGCTTCATGTGTTCTTTTCCTTCCTTTCTTAGAATACCAGCCCAGCTTCTCTAGCTGCGTCTGCGAATGCCTGGATTTTTCCCTGGTAGATGAATCCGCCACGGTCAAATACAACTTCAGTAATACCTGCTTCTACAGCTTTCTTTCCAAGAACGGTTCCAAGATATGCTGCTGCATCTACATTGTTGGTTTTCTCAAGCTCTGCTTTAACATCTTTCTGAAGAGTAGAAGCAGAAACTAAAGTATTTCCAATCGTATCGTCGATAATCTGAGCATACATATGGTTATTGCTGCGGAATACACACAGACGCGGACGCTGTGCAGTACCTACGATATGATTACGTAATCTTCTATGCTTTTTCTGGCGCATCTGCGCTCTTGATACTTTACTAATCATGTTCACACTCTCCTTAATTATTTCTTACCAGTCTTACCAACTTTACGTCTGATAACTTCATCAGCATACTTGATACCTTTGCCCTTGTAAGGCTCAGGTCTTCTCTTGTCTCTGATCTCAGCAGCGTACTGGCCAACTTTTTCTTTACTGATACCTTTAACGATGATCTTGTTCTGTCCGTCGCAAACAGTTTCGATACCTTCTGGATCTTCCATCTCTACTGGATGAGAATATCCAAGGTTTAAAGTCAGTTTCTTTCCCTGCTTAGCAGCTCTGTAACCAACACCGTTTACTTCAAGAACTTTCTCATAACCCTCAGTAACACCATGGATCATGTTGTTGATCAGGGTTCTGGTCAGACCATGAAGAGACTTCATCTTCTTCAGATCGTTCGGTCTGGTTACTACGATATGTCCATCCTCTTCTTTGATGTCCATCTCTACTGGAAGCTCTCTCTCAAGAGTTCCCTTCG
>OGCZ01000472.1_pt1 | contig 19096 bp, 18 predicted proteins | sample 1570211 | NCBI WGS metagenome assembly OGCZ01 (sample SAMEA2582158, study PRJEB24529) | metagenome | biome: Human gut stool | place: China | collected 2011 | reverse complement strand
GTCACAGGATCTTGTCTGGGCCGTGGATGCAGGCAGCCTGACCACCGGGCAGCGAGCGCGGGCCGAGGCGATCCTGCGGGAGCAGGTGCAGCTGATGCCCGGAAGTGCTGTCACGCAGGAAAAACTGACCGCAGGCGAATACGCTCTTTTGCAGAGCGGCGAGTTTTCCTGGGCAAGCCTGAACTTTCTGGACGGGCGGCTCGTGGTGGAAGCAGCCGCCGCAAAGCCGGTGCCCGACATCGCCGCCGGGAAGGCAGACGGTGTCTTTGCCAAAGCGGCCGGAACAGTGACCCGCACCAATCTTGTCAGCGGGACGATGCTTGCTGCACCGGGACAGGCTGTGGAGGCCGGGCAATTACTCATTGGGACCTCCCGCACCGAGCGGGACGGAACGCCGATCTATGAGCCTGCCGCCGGTGCGGTCTTTGCGCAATTCGACTGGGAAAGCACACGGGAAGAACCGCTGAAAATTACTGCAAAGCGGCTGACAGGAAAGCACTTTTCAAAACGAGTGATCTCAACAAATGGGCAGCGCATTTCACTTCCATCATGGAAGCCTTTTTCAGAAGAAACTGCACTTGTGACGACACGGCATATCCAACCGGATATTCTTGGGTTTGGTCTTCCCTTTTCGGTGGAAGAGACGACGTATTCCGAACAAACAGAGCAGGAAATTCCATACACCGAAGAGCAGGCGCTCGCGCTTGCAAAGCTGCACAGTTTGCAGACGCTTTTCCGCGCCTATCCGGACGCCGCATTTGTGGCACAAAAAGAGGACGTTTCCATCGAAAACGACATTCTCTATTACCGGGTCGTTTATACCATCGTTGCCAATATCTGCGCAGAGTAAACAGCGGCAGAGAGCAAGAAACTCTCTGCCGCCGTTTCATACTATTTTAATTTTTCCAACGCATCCGTCTGTTGCTGCGCTGCCGCTTTATGATACCACACATTTGCAATTTCCAAATCTTTTGGAACAATGATTCCATTTTCATAGAACCACCCCAGATTGAATTGTGCATCGCGGTCACCATGCTGCGCGGCACGTTCCGTCCAATAAAATGCCTGTGTGAGATTTTTTTGAACCCCATAACCTTCCAGATAGAAATATCCCACTTGACATTCCGCCAGAGGATATCCCTTTTCTGCAAGTTTCAAATGTCCTGCAAAACACAATTCATATCGCTTTGTGTTCCAATACTGTTCAATCAACGCATTACATTCGTCAAGTTCTTTACAAGGAGCATAGTAATCAGACACTACGGCAACTATGCCGAGTTTCTCTTTTCAGCGGGGAAAAAGTGTGGTATACTAAAAAAGATTAAATTGACGATGGAGTATACCAGATGAAAAAACAGATCGCCGTGCTGTGTGCGGTGCTGCTCTGCCTGCTGACGGCCTTTGTGCCCGGCGCGGCGGCCGCTGCCCCGGCACTGACCACCACCGAAGCCTACTGCATTATCGATGCGGACACCGGTCTGGTGCTGGAACAACAGAATATGGACGAAGAACTGCACCCGGCGTCCATCACCAAGGTGATGACGCTGGGCCTTGCCTGTGAAAAGGCGCAGGGCCAATGGGAGGACGTCAAGCTGACCGTCAGCCACGAGGATGTCTACTCGCTGGCGGGCACGGAGGAGGAAGAAGTTCCGCTGACGGACGCCCTCTATGCCACGATGATGGCCAGCGCCAACGACGGTGCGAACCTGCTGGCCGAATACTTTGGCGGCGGCACCATCGCCGACGGCGTGGTCGCGATGAACGCACAGGTGAAGGAGCTGGGTTTGCAGCACACCCATTTCGCCAACCCGCACGGCATCAGCGATGAAGACCACTACACCAGCTGTTACGACATGGCACAGATCCTGCGCTGGGCGCTGACCCAGCCGGGGTTCGAGACCCTCTTCACCCGGAACGAGATGTACACCATGGCCCCCACCAACGTCCAGCCGGTGACCCGGTACTTCCACCAGCAGGATAAAATGCGGGTGGCGTCCAGCCGGTTCTATATCCCGGCCATCCTGGGTTCAAAGATCGGCTACACCAACATCGCCCGGTACAGCTACGTCTGTCTGGCCGAGCAGAACGGCGTCCGGCTCATCTGCGTGACCATGCAGAGCAACATGAAGACCGATAAATACAACGATGTCCGCACCCTGCTGGACCATGCGTTTTCCACCTTCACCGGCTACACCGAGATCCCGGCGCAGGGCGTGACGGCCCAGCTGGAGGTTGTGGGCGGCGGCGATGCCATGGGCACCGTGACCGTCAGCGACCCCGGTGTCCGGCTGCTGCTGGCCAATGGCCTGACCGCCGAAAACGTTTCGGTGAGTCTGGAATTGCCCGAACGCTATATTTTGGGGGTTGACCCGGAGGCGTATGCGGTGTATACCATTCAGGGCAGTGGGTTGCAGGAGTCGGCCAGTGTCCGTGTCAAGGCGAAGATCGAAGGGCTGGAAGAGGTCGTGGCGGCCAACGCAGACGTTTCACTTCCGGCCTCCCGCAGCCTGAAAAAGACCGCAGGCGGGCTCATCGCCATCTCGCTGGGCAGCACCGTGCTGGCCGCCGTGGTGGTGTTTGCAGTCATCCGCATGCAGGCAAAAAAGAAAAAGCGAAAGCCAGGAAGCAAACACTGAATGCTCATGCCAAGGCCTCTCCTACCAGGAGAGGTGTCACCGCAGGTGACGGAGAGGTTGTACGAAGGATAACGTTCCGGCAACCGTGAAACGGAACCCTTTCATTTATGCGCAAAAGCCGCCAAGGCTTTTCCAAATAAAACAAAAACGATATTTTTCAAAAAAGAAAACAGAGAGGAAACAATTATGGGCAAGTTCACATTTACGCAGACCGAGATCCCCGGTGTCGTCGTCATTGAGCCGCAGGTGTTCGGCGATGACCGCGGCTATTTCATGGAGACCTATCAGAAGGACCAGTTCGCGGCAGCCGGCATCGACAAGGAATTCGTGCAGGACAACCAGAGCCGCTCCACCCGCGGTGTGCTGCGCGGCCTGCATTTCCAGAAGAACCATACCCAGGGCAAGCTGGTGCGCGTGACCAAGGGTGAGGTGTATGATGTGGCTGTGGACTGCCGTCCCCACAGCGCTACCTTTGGCAAGTGGGTGGGCGTGACCCTCTCCGAGGACAACAAGAAGATGTTCTATATCCCGGAGGGCTTCGCACACGGCTTCCTGGTGCTGAGCGACGTGGCAGAGTTCTGCTACAAGTGCACCGACGTCTACGACCCCACCAGCGAGGGCGGCATCCCCTACGACGACCCCACCGTCAACGTGCAGTGGCCGGACTGCGGCTGCGAGCACAAGACCAGCGCCAAGGACAAGCTGCATGAATCCTTTGCTTCCCAGAAGTTCGAGTTCTTTGAAAAGTGGTGATCGCCTGTGGCAAAATGGAAAGGAATGCTCAACGGCTTCTGGCGGTACCGCTATCTGCTGTGGAACCTCGTCAGCCGTGACTTCAAGCTCAAATACCGCCGCAGTGTGCTGGGCGTGCTGTGGAGCGTGCTGAACCCGCTGCTGATGTGTCTGGTGTACTGGGCCGTGTTCAGCAGCCTGATGGATATGCGGGGCAGCGGCATCGACAACTTCCCGGTCTTCCTGATGTGCGGCCAGCTGCTCTTCAACTTCTTCAACGAGGCCACCTCGTCCAGCATGTCCAGTGTGCTCAGTGCGGCCCCGCTGCTCAAAAAGGTGTATATCCCCAAGTATATCTTCCCGCTGGAAAAGTGCTGCTTTGCCATGGTGAACTGCGTGTTCAGCTTCGTGGCGCTGCTGCTGGTGATGATCTTCACCGGGGCACCGTTCCACCTGACCCTCATCGAGGCCGTCTATCCACTGGTGACCCTCTTCTTCTTCAGCCTGGGCGTGGGGCTTTTTCTGGCAGCGGCCACGGTGTTCTTCCGTGACATCATGCACATCTGGAGCGTCTTCATCACGGCGCTGCTCTATTTCTCCGCCATCTTCTACGACCCCACCCAGATGACCTTCTCCATCGGCGGCTTCAACATGCAGCAGATCATCAAGCTGAACCCGATGTACTGGTATATCACGGGCTTCCGCCGCACGTTGATGTGGGGCATCTCGCTGGACTTCAACATGTTCGCGGTCTGCGGTCTGTGCGCCGTGCTGTCCATGGTGGTGGGCGTCTGGATGTTCCGCAAAACGCAGGACCGCTTTGTGCTGCACATTTAAGGAGGGGAGAAAATGGAACCGATCATCAAAGTGGACAATGTTTCCATGTGCTTCAACCTCTCCACCGAAAAGCACGAGAGTCTGAAGGAATATCTGCTGGCTATGGTGCAGGGGCGGCTGCAGTACGATGAGTTCTACGCCCTGCGGGACGTGAGCCTCGACATCATGCCCGGCGATTTTTACGGTCTGGTGGGCCTGAACGGTTCGGGCAAGTCCACCCTGCTCAAGACCATTGCGGGCGTGTACAAGCCCACCAAAGGCAAAGTGACCGTCAACGGCACCATTGCGCCCCTTATCGAGCTGGGCGCGGGCTTTGACATGGACCTGACCGCCCGCGAAAACATCTACCTCAACGGCACGGTGCTGGGCTTCTCGCCCAAGTACCTCGACGAGAAATTCGACGAGATCGTGGAGTTCAGTGAGTTGCAGAACTTTCTGGACGTCCCGCTCAAGAACTACTCCTCCGGCATGGTGGCCCGCATCGGCTTTGCCATCGCCACCATCACCAAGCCCGACATCCTCATCGCCGATGAGGTGCTGTCGGTGGGCGACTTCCTCTTCCAGCAGAAATGCGAGAAGCGGATGCAGGAGCTGATGGCGGGCGGCACCACGGTCATTCTGGTGTCCCACTCCATCGAGCAGATCGAGCGGATGTGCTCGAAGGTCGCCTGGCTGAGCCATGGCCGCCTGAAGATGAACGGCGACACCGAGACGGTCTGCAACGCCTACAAGGCAACGCAGCGCGGCGAGGCATAAGCGATGAATGTACGACTGAAACGCGCCAGAGAGCTGGCGGGCTATGCCGTCCAGCTGACGAAGGACGAGGGCCTGGGCACCATGCTGGTGCGGGGCGCGGGCTTCGTCCGGCGCCGCTGCTTTGGCAAAAAGGCCCGCTATCTGCCCGCCAAAAAGGTGCTGGAAGCCCAGCGCGCCGAACGGACCGGGAAGACGGCAGACACCTGCGGCCTGCCGACCATCTCCATCCTGACGCCGCTGTACAATACGCCGGAACGATACCTGCGGGAATTTCTGGATTCCTTCCTTGGGCAGACGGCCCCCAATGGGGAGCTTTGCCTTGCCGATGCGTCCGATGCGGAACACGCCGAGGTGCAGCGGGTCGTGGAGGAATATCAGGCGAAGAATCAACGCATCGTATACAAAAAGATCGAAAACAGGGGCATTGCGGCCAACACGAACGCGGCAGCAGCCCTTGCTTCGGGCGAATATCTTGCGCTGGCCGACCACGACGACATTCTGGCCCCCCATGCGCTGTACACGATGGGCAAGGCCATTTTGCAGCTGCGGGCGCAGGGAAAGCCGGACGGCTTCCTTTACAGCGACGAAGCGCTCTTCTCCAAAACCATCCAGCGGCCCATCGTGGCGCATTTCAAGCCGGATTATGCCCCGGACTACCTGCTCTGCTGCAACTACATCTGCCATCTGGCCGTCTTCCGGAAAACGCTGTGGGAGGCCGTGGGCGGTGAGCGCCCGGCCTGCGACGGCAGCCAGGACCACGACCTCTTCCTCCGGCTCATCGAGCAGGTGGGCGGCGCGGCCCATGTGCCCCAGGTGCTCTATTACTGGCGGGTCCACGCCGGGTCTACGTCCGGCGGCACCGAGGCCAAACCCTACGTGGCCGAAGCCGCGAAAAAGGCGCTGGCCGACCATCTGGCCCGCACCGGCCGGACCGGCACCGTGGAGGATGGTCTTTTCCCCAGCACCTACCGTGTGAAGTGGGACATCGAGGGCGACCCGAAGGTCAGCATCCTCATCCCCAACAAGGACCACACCGCCGATCTGGAAAAGTGCCTGCAAAGCATCTGGAAGAAGACGACGTGGGACAATTACGAGGTCATCGTCATCGAGAACAACTCCACCGACCCGGCGACCTTTGCCTACTACGAAGCGGCAAAGCAGCGGTACGACGGCCTGCGGGTCGTCACCTACCCGGAACAGGGCTTCAACTTCTCCGGCATCAACAACTTCGGCCGGAAAGCGGCTGTGGGCGAGTACCTGCTGCTGCTCAACAACGACGTGGAAGTCCTGAACGGAGACTGGCTCACCGAACTGCTGCGGCAGTGCGCCCACAAGGGCGGTGCCGCCATCTGCGGTGCCATGCTCTATTATCCGGACGATACGCTGCAGCATGCGGGCGTCATCACGGGTCTGGGCGGCTATGCGGGCCACAGCCACAAGTATAAGCAGAAGGGCGGCAGCGGCTACCTGTTCCGCACCGCCACCGTGCAGGACTTCTCCGCCGTGACGGGGGCCTGCCTGCTGGTCCGGGCCAGCGTCTACGACGAAGTGGGCGGGCTGGATGAGCAGTTCGCGGTGGCTTTCAACGATGTGGACTTCTGCCTGCGGGTGCGGGATGCGGGCTACCGTATCGCCTGGACGCCCTATGCACAGCTGGTCCACTACGAGAGCAAGAGCCGCGGCGGCGATGAGAAAGACCCGGCCAAGGCGGCGCGGTTCGCGGCGGAACAGCAGCGGCTCTATGCCATCCACGGCAAAGAGGATATCCTGGACGACCCCTACTACAACCCCAATCTGACCCGCGACCGGGAGGATTTCTCGGAGAGCGACGATCTGCGGCGGCTGAAAGAGGGAACGGTGACCGTACGTTTTCGTGGAGGCGAAGCATGAACATCAAAGGCCATTTTGAGACCATCACCCGGCACAAGCTGCTGGTGATGAAATACTGCTTTGAATGCGGTCTGTACGAACAGGGCCTGGCCCATGACCTGAGCAAATACAGCCCCACGGAGTTCATCCCCGGCTGCATCTACTATCAGGGCGACCACAGCCCCAACGAGGCCGAGCGGGAGGCCAGAGGCTACTCCTCGGCGTGGCTCCACCACAAGGGCCGCAACAAGCATCATCTGGAATACTGGATCGACTACAGCACCAACAAATCCGGCATGGCGGGCATGAAGATGCCCCTGCGCTATGTCTGCGAGATGGTCTGCGACCGGGTCGCGGCCAGCCGGATCTATCTGGGCGACCGGTACACCGACGCCTCGCCGTGGGAATATTACGACCGCAGCAAGGGCCACTATATGCTCCACCCGGAGACCCGCGCCCTGCTCGAAAAGCTGCTGAAAATGGTGCGCGACCTCGGCCAGGAGCGGACCTTCGCGTACATGAAGTTCCTGCTCGGCTGTCAAACGGATTACTGAAAAAAGACCTCTCCGGCTGTGTTCGGAGAGGTCTTTTTGTCAGTCCAGTTTGTCAGTCCAGTGTGACCGGAGCTTCGGGTTTGTTGGCCGTGCGGGCGCTGGTGCGGCCTTCCGGTTCGATCTCACCCGCCGCGGTCAGGCTGATCTTGGTCAGGGTCGGGCCGACCAGCTCATATACGAGCACCGAGAAGAGCACGACGTTCCGCACCATGTGGCCGTCGGAGAGCTCGGCGGCTTCGGCCGCCATGCCCAGTGCAACGCCGGCCTGGGGCAGCAGAGTGATGCCGAGATACTTCTGGATGTTGTCGCTGCAGCGGGTGGCGCGGCAGCTGAAGTAAGAGCCGGAGATCTTGCCCAGCGAACGGGATGCGATGTACACCACGCCGATGAGGAGCACCAGCGGATTCGAGAGGATGTTCAGGTCCAGCTCGGCACCGCTGAGTACGAAGAACAGGATGTTGACTGGCGAGACCCAGCGGTCCAGACGGTCCATCAGCTCATCGGACGTGGGGCAGATGTTGCAGAAGACGGTGCCGGTCATCATGCAGACCAGCAGCAGCGAGAAGCCGCAGTGCACCGGCCCGATCTGGAAGGTGACCATGGAGAGGCCGACCGTCAGCAGAACGAAAGCCACCGAAAGGCTCATGCGCTTGGAGCGGGAGTGGAAGTAGATCTCCAGCTGGTTGAGCACGAAACCGGCCAGCGCGCCCAGACCCAGCGAGAGGACGATCTCCACCAGCGGCTCCACGATGACGCTGAGGGGGTCGATGCGGCCCTGTTCCAGTGCGTTCGCCACGCCGAAAGAGGCAGAGAAGAGGACAAGGCCGACGGCGTCGTCGATGGCGACGACCATCAGCAGCAGGTGGGTCAGCGGGCCGTTGGCCTTGTACTGCTTGACGACCATCAGGGTCGCGGCCGGGGCCGTGGCCGCTGCGATCGCACCCAGCGTGATGGCCGAGGCCATGGAGATGATATCCGGGCGGAGCAGGTGCAGGACGACCAGTGCGAGATCCACCAGCGCGGTGGTGACGACGGCCTGCAGGATGCCGACCGTGATGGCCTGCCGGCCCATGTTTTCCAGCGTGGTCAGACGAAATTCGTTGCCGATGACGAAGGCAATGAAGCCCAGCGCCACCTGGGTGATGAGGCCGTAGCTCTCCACCTGAGCCAGGCTCCCGAAGCCGATGCCCCAGCCGCTCAGGCCGAGCCGCCCCAGAAAGAAAGGCCCCAGCAGCAGGCCCGCCACCAGATACGACGTCACGGCGGGCAGGTGGGCGACCTTGGCCAGCCGGGACATCAGAAGCCCTGCGATCAGTGCGAGGGACAGACAGATGAGTAATTGTTCCATGTTCCTTGCGGGAGCGCGTTCTACCCTTCGGCTCCCCGATCCTTCCTTTGAATGTGCTGCAAGCGGGGCGGATGCCGGGCCGCCGGGCGCTGCGCGTTGAAATGATGCCTAAAAATTATACTCCATTGTAAGCAAAAAAGCAACAACAGTTCATCTGTTTCAAATCTGAAGTTTTCTTAATGTGCTGGGATACAAGCAAAAACCGGGCTGCTGAAAACGACAGCAGCCCGGTTTTGGAAACATTTGTGCAAAAAATGCGACAAGAATGGTCTCAATTGAATTTGAAGATCTTCTGTGCGATGCGGTAACAGCCCACCACGATGGCGTCGCCCTTGGGGAAGTTCAGATTGGTGATGCCGCCGAAACCGTAGCGGATGGCGCGGTAGACATCGGGTTTGGTGTTCTCCTTGAGGTATTTCCACAGGTCGGCCTTCTTGGCCTGCGCCTCGGCGCTGCCGTCCAGCAGCAGGAAGATGTCGCTGACGGCCATCATCATGGAAAGGTAGTGCAGCATATAGGCGCGCAGGCGCTTTTCGTTCCTGAGGGCATCGAGGTCCTGGCAGTCGATCATGTGTCGGGTCACGCGCAGCTGCTGATCCACCCGCTTGACCATGACGCTCTCGTTCACGCTCTGGTCCGAGCGGCCGATGAAGTAGCGGTAGAGGTCAAGATCCATGTAGTACATGCTCTTGACGTAGGGCAGCGGCTGGTAGACGAAGATGTTGTCCACATAGAAGGTGTGCTTGGGCAGCACCATGCCGCAGTCCCGCAGGACCTGGGTGCGGTAGATGACCGAGTGCATGAGCAGATTCTGATCCGGGCGGAAGTGGCCCACGTGCATCCAGCTGAACAGGCGGTTCTCCGGGAAGACGTTGGTGTAGCGCACGGTGTGGGTGGTGTTGTCCTCCACATGCTCGTAGACGTAGTTGCAGATCATCAGGTCGGGGGCGGTGCCGCGGGCCACAAGAGTCTGCAGCTTGGCCAGCACGGTCTTCAGGGCGGCGGTGTCCAGCCAGTCGTCGCTGTCCACGACCTTGTAATACAGGCCGGTGGCGTTCCGGATGCCCTGATTCACGCCCTCGCCGTGGCCGCCGTTCTCCTGATGGATGGCCTTGACGATGGTGGGGTATTGGGCGGCATATTCATCGCAGATGGCCGGGGTCTCGTCCTTGACGGAACCGTCGTCCACCAGGATGATCTCGGCCTGCTCCCCGGCGGAGAGCAGGGTCTCGATGCAGTGGCGCATATAGGCCGCCGAGTTGTAGCACGGGACGGCAAAGGTGATCAATTTCTGCATAGGTTGAAATACTCCTTTTTTCATCAGATCCGGCACAGCATTGGCCGGGATGGAGATATGTGTTCTTATTATATCATTTTCGCGCCTGAAAAGCTATCCATTGGGAAAAATCCGTTTGTTATTTCGCGCATTCCGGCAAAAAACGAGGCCATCCCCCTGCGAAACCGGCAGTTTTGTGGTATACTGAGAGGGCTGCGAAGGTAGCTCTCATAGAGTATAACGGAGGAACGCATGGAAAACCCGCATTCGATTCTAAAAAAAGTGTTCGGCTATGATGGCTTCCGCCCCGGTCAGGAAGAGATCGTCTCCCGGCTGCTGGCCGGGCAGGACGTTCTGGCCGTGATGCCCACCGGTGCGGGCAAGTCCATCTGCTATCAGGTGCCCGCGCTGCTGCTGCCGGGCATCACCATCGTGGTCTCGCCGCTGGTCAGCCTGATGAAGGATCAGGTGGGGGCGCTGGTGCAGGCCGGTGTGGCGGCGGCGTTCCTGAACAACAGCCTGACCGACAACCAGAAAGCCCTGATGCTCCGCCGTGCGCGGGAGGGCTGGTATAAGATCATCTACGTGGCCCCGGAGCGGCTGGAGATGCCGGGTTTCCAGCGGTTCGCGCAGGAGCGGGAGATCAGCATGGTGACGGTGGACGAGGCCCACTGCATCAGCCAGTGGGGGCAGGACTTCCGCCCCAGCTACCTCCGCATCAAGGCGTTCGTGGACGGCCTGCCCAGGCGCCCGGTCATCGGGGCATTCACAGCGACCGCCACGGCCCACGTCCGGGACGATATCCGGAGCTGCCTCGAACTGAAAGACCCCTACGAGGTCACGGCCAGCTTCGACCGCCCGAACCTCTACTTCGAGACCCGCCGCGCCCTGCCCAGCGAGAAGCCCCGCGTTCTGCTGGAACTGGTGCTCAGGGAGCGGGACCATGCGGGCATCATTTATTGCAGCACCACCCGGCAGGTGGACGAGACCGCCCGCCTGCTGCAGAGCCGGGGCATCCGGGCGGCGGCGTACCACGCCAAGCTCGACCCCGATGCCCGGCGGCAGAATCAGGACGACTTTCTGTACGACCGCATCCAGATCATGGTGGCGACCAATGCGTTCGGCATGGGGATCGACAAGCCCAATGTCCGGTTCGTCATCCACTACAACATGCCCAAGGATCTGGAGAGCTACTATCAGGAGGCCGGGCGGGCCGGCCGCGACGGTGAACCGGCCCGGTGCACCCTGCTCTACTCCGGCACCGATGTGCGGACCATCCGGTTCTTCATCGAAAAGGAAATGGAGGCCGACAACGGCCTGCCCGCCGATGTCAAGACCGAAGCCGCCCGCAAGGCCGAAGAGCGGCTCAAGTATATGACCTTTTATTCCACCACACCGCGCTGCCTGCGGGGCTTTCTGCTGAGCTACTTCGGCGAGGCCGCACCGCAGAAGTGCGGCAATTGCTCCAACTGCCTGCTGGCCGAACAGGCGGCAGAACAGGTGGAGCAGCAGGCGGCGCAGGCCAAAGAGCGGGCCGCCGCCAGCGCCAGACGTCTGGCTGGCGGCCGCCGCCGGAATGCAGACGATGTGCCCCTGAGCGAAGCGGACGAAGCGCTGCTGGGCGCGCTGTACGCCCTGCGCAAGCGGCTGGCGGCAAAGCAGAAGGTGCCCGCCTACATGATCTTCAACGATGCCACCCTGCGCGAGATGGCCCGGAAAAAGCCGCTCAGCCTGGACGAGCTGCTGAACATCACCGGCGTGGGCGAAAAGAAAGCCGCCCACTATGGCCGCGACTTCCTCCGTGTCATCGAGGAGATGGTGGAGAGCCGGGGCTGAAAAAACGAACAGGCCCACCGGCGCTGCCGGTGGGCCTGAGATGGTTCAGGGGGTCTGATAGAGCTTCAAGGTCGCATCCACGACCTTGTCCCACTGGAAGCGGTCGCAGATGTAATCCGAGGAGAGCCATTTGAACATCCGGACTGCGTTGGGGTGCTCGATGGCATAGCGCAGCTTGGCTTCCAGGTCATTCACGTCGCCCTGGCGGAAGGTGATCCCCCGGTCATGGATGACGTTGGTGCATTCCTCAATGTCCGACACCAGCACACAGTTGCCGTAGCTCATGGCCTCCAGCAGGGAGAGGGGCATTCCCTCCAGGTCGCTGGGCAGAACGAACAGATAGGCGTTGCTGTACAGCTCATCCCGCAGTGCGCCGTCCACGAAGTCGGTGAAGAGGATGCGGTCATCGCCGGCGGCCAGAGCCTTCAGGGTGTTCATGTAATCGCCGGAGTCGGACACGCCGCCCGCAATGACCAGCTTTTTGTCGGTCTTGAGCCGCTTGAAGGCTTCGCACAGATGGTGGCAGCCCTTTTCCGGCACCAGACGGCCCAGATACAGCAGGTAGGAACCGTATTCCAGCCCAAACCGTTTCCGGATGAGCTCCGGCGGGGCATACGCCGGGCGGTTGACGCCGTTGGGGATGTAGTGGGTCTCGCGGTGATAGGTGTCGCGGAAATAGGTCTGGCTGCTGTGGTTGAGCACGATGATCTCGTGCGCGAACCGGGCACCGACCTTCTCGCCGAAGTGGATGTACCAGGAGCCGAAGCTGCCCTTCCACTTGTCCCGCGCCCAGTCCAGCCCATGGACCGTCAGGACGACCCGCTTGCCGAACAGCCGGGGCAGCCAGCAGAAAGCGGCCGGGCCTTCGGCATGGACGTGCACGACATCGTAAGGGCCGAGCGCCGCCGCAAGGCTGGCAAAAAAACTGGATGTAACGGCCGCAAGCCCTTTTTTATCCAGTGTGGGCACATGGCGGATGCGAATACCGCGGTATTCGTCCAGCTTTTGCACTTCATATTCTTTTCCGCTGACGTGCTGGCCGGTACGGTTGAAACAGGTGACCTGATGCCCCTTTTCGACCATCCGCGCGGCAAGCTCTTCAACAACGACCTCGATGCCGCCCTCGTGGGAGGGGACACGCTTGTGGCCGAGCATTGCGATCCGCATGATTGTCCATTCCTTTGTCTGTTGTAGAGGAGCACCGGCAAGCCCTGCGGTGCTCTGATATATCTTTCATTCTACACAGTTTTGCGGTTCAGGTCAAGAAAAAATAGGGAATCTGCGAAAATTTGCAAAATCATGTCGAAAGGGATGAAATTTATGGAATATTCTGGAAGGTTTCCACTGCTTTTGGGAAAATCCAAATTCAGGATGGAAACTTCCGCGTCAATATGTTATGATATAAGGTGCGGAACGAATCCTTATTTTATATAGAACGGAAAAGGAAGGATCTTTATGGGAAAGTATTTTGGGACCGATGGCTTCCGCGGCGAAGCCGGGATCACGCTGACCGCCGACCACGCCTACAAGGTGGGCCGCTTCCTCGGCTGGTATTACAACAAGCTCCGCGAGCGCAACGGCAACAACGAGCCTGCCCGCATCGTTATCGGCAAGGACACCCGCCGCAGCTCCTACATGTTTGAGTACAGCCTTTGTGCCGGTCTGACGGCCTCCGGCGCAGACGCCTATCTGCTGCACGTCACCACGACGCCCTCTGTGGCCTACATCGCCCGCGTGGACGACTTCGACTGCGGCATCATGATCTCGGCCAGCCACAACCCGTTCTACGACAACGGCATCAAGCTCATCGACTGCTACGGCGAGAAGATGCCCGAAGAGACCCTGCTGCTGGTGGAGGACTACATCGACGGCAAGCTCCACGTCTTCGATCAGGACTGGCCGGAGCTGCCCTTTGCCCACCGCGAGCACATCGGCTGCACCGTGGACTATGTGGCAGGCCGCAACCGCTACATGGGCTACCTCATCAGCCTGGGCATCTACTCCTTCAAGGGGATCAAGGTCGGCCTGGACTGTGCCAACGGTTCCAGCTGGAACATTGCGAAGTCTGTGTTCGACGCTCTCGGTGCCGACACCTACGTCATCAACAACAAGCCGAACGGCCTGAACATCAACAACAATGCCGGTTCCACCCACATCGAGGGCCTGCAGAAGTTCGTGGTCGAGAATCATCTCGACGTCGGCTTTGCCTACGACGGCGACGCCGACCGCTGCCTGTGCGTGGACGAGAAGGGCAATGTCATCACCGGCGACCACATCCTGTACATCTATGGCTGCTACCTGCAGGAACACGGCGAGCTGATGAACAATACCGTCGTCACGACCGTGATGTCCAACTTCGGTCTGTACAAGGCCTTTGATGAAAAGGGCATCGGCTACGCCAAGACCGCTGTGGGCGACAAGTATGTTTACGAGTACATGGCCAAGAACGGCTGCCGCATCGGTGGTGAGCAGAGCGGCCACATCATCTTCAGCCAGTACGCCAGCACCGGCGACGGCATCCTGACCAGCCTAAAGATGATGGAAGTCATGCTGGCCAAAAAGCTGCCCATGAGTAAGCTGGCTGAACCCCTGAAGATTTACCCGCAGGTTCTGGAGAACGTCCGTGTGACCGACAAGAAAGCTGCACAGGATGACGAAGCAGTACAGGCAGCAGTCAAGGCCGTAGCTGAGGCACTGGGCGATACTGGTCGTATTCTGGTGCGCGAGTCCGGCACGGAGCCTGTTGTGCGTGTGATGGTGGAGGCTCCCGACCACGACACCTGCCAGAAGTATGTGTCTCAGGTCGTGGAGACCATTAAGAGCAGAGGCTACGGAGTTTGAGTGCGAAGCTGAAACGAGGATGTGGAATCCTGCTGATTGTATCTGTAGTTCTTCTTTCTATCTTGGCGCTGTTGCCCGATGCGGATGTTGACCACGATGCAGGATACACTGCCTCAGAGTTGAGTATCCGAGAAACCGTAGATGGAAGCGTGACCAGCACAAGCTATGTGAATCCTGATGGGGTAATCACAGATGCCATTGATATGGGCTATGCGACCGTGTGTAGAATGCGTGATGATAACGGCCGAGTTGTAGAAGAACGTTATCTTGATGCAAACGGAGACCCTGTGGCACGATATGGTGATTATTATGGGGTATCGTATGAGTACGATGAAACTGGTACTGTGATAACATATCTTGATGCCGAAGGTAATCCGATAATACGCAGTGACGGATATTCTATTATTGTAAGAACGCAGAATGATAGCAGGGCTTCCGATGATTTCTACTATGATTTGAACGGACAGCAGGTACAGTGCTCCGGTGGATACTATGGGCTTCATCGTGGGTATAACTCTGATGGTCAAAACACTAGTTTGACCTTTTTCGATAAAGATGGTCATGCGGTGAGCACTTCATCTGGATATGCGATTAAGACATATCAGCGTGATATGGATGGTACTATTGTCGGTGAGCAGTATTTTGACACAGAAGAGAACCCAGCGAGGTCTTTGCTTGGTCAGTATGGCGAGTTATACCAACGCAACGAGCAAGGATACATCGGTCAGATCACCTATCTTGGTGCAGATGGCAACCCCGCCCGTACCAATGCAGGCTATACCATCCTCAAACGTACCTATCATAGAGATGGAACAGCAGATACTGATATGTATTTTGATGCGAATGGCAATCCAAAGGCGTTGTCTAAAGGGCAGTACGGCATCAAACACAGTGGCAAGGTGAACCTTCTGCTTGATAGAAACAGCAACGTGATGCTGTGTGTGGACAATCTTCTGAATGGCTTCCCATGCATGGTAGTTGTTTTTGGCTGTGTGGTCTGCTTGCTGGTGATTGTTCTTCCTCAGAGTTTAAGCGTAGTACTGACGATTGTTTATGTGGCTTTCATCCTTTATGAAACACTGATGTTTCGCGAGTCAGGGAATGCAAGAACGAACTTTGTCCTCTTTTCCTATGCAGGGAAGTTCTTGAAAGAACAATCTGTGAGGGTGGGGGTCATCAATAACATCTGGCTGTTCATTCCACTTGGAACGGGGTTGTATAGATGGTTTCAGAAGAAGTGGGTGTTGCTGATTCCTTTCGTGATGTCTGTGGCAATCGAAACGACCCAGTATATTACGGGACTTGGCATGGCAGAGTTTGATGATGTGTTCGGTAATACGATGGGCGGTTGGATCGGTGTGCTGGTGGCTTGGACGTGGTTGAACAGAAAAATGAGCTTGAAAAATAGAGCATAAGGAAGTATACATGTCTAATTTTTCCCGTCATCCTTGAAAACAGATTCTATATAGTATATATTTGAGCTGTGAGAGTCATTCGTTATGGATGCTCACAGCTTTGTCGCTCGAAACTTTGCACACCTCTACGTGGTGGGCGGCAGGCAACACATGAGAATGTGGCTAAGAATGCAGAGTAGGAATTCTCGTGTGTGAGGACAATTATGAACTACGATGAACTGATTAGTCTTTGGACTAAAGCGTTCAATTGGCTATACGAAAAAGATTTGGCATTATTTGAAACGAATGTTCAGGAGAGAGCCATTGCAGGTAGGCTTGCAATATATCTTCAGTATGAGTTTGATCCTCATTTTGAAAAAAATGCTTGTATTGATTTGGAGTATAATAGGGAAGGAAACGGCGTAAAGAGACCACATCCTAGAGTTGAAGAGGGATGGATTGCACCGGATATTTTGCTCCATGTGAGAAAAAAGAAAGAGAATATTTTCTATTGTGAAGTAAAAAAGAAGTCGGATGCAAAAAATGCCGATTCCGCGCGAGTAAATGATGCATTAGTAGAGCGGAAATATCAATACGGATTGAATCTATATTATGTACGGGTCGACTGTGCTAAAGTTTCAATATACACATGGAATGATAACAGCGTTCAAAGGATAAATTATGTGTACTGTCCTTCGATAAAACAACTGAAGCCGTTAGGAAATGCGGAATATCTATAAAAGTGAGACTGGTGTACTAGGTGCTATATATGGAAGTACAAAAATTAGAACAATCCATATCTGTAATTATTAAGGATTTCCGGCAAGGAACTGCGGGGATTGATTTAAACAGTGATCATGTGCATAAGTGGGTGTCACAATTTGATGTGGATGATCAGAAAGTGATTTTAGAAGAGACACTACAAATATTTCAAAAGTGGTATTTTAACAGAATTAAAATTGAACAATTTCTGGATGAGATACTTCAAAGCGTTGTACAAGATGAAAACCAAGAAAATGCCCCAGAGGTTTTCAAAAACATCGTTTTCTTGGATATGCAGGAAAAAGGAAAGAGCCAGACCAATCTTGTTCAGATGCTTCAGACTCTCGTAAGGAAAAAGTATAATTGCAATGTTAATATTCAATCGCAGGTAAGCTCAGGCAATAAACACTATATCTATATTGATGATGGGCTTTTTACGGGAAGCCGATTGATAAAAGATTTAACTCGATGCGTTGAATTAGCCTCAGAGAATACCAAAATTGATATATGGTATTTAATTTCCTGTGAAAGTGGACAATCCTATAGTGAGAGAAAGCTGAAATCGATAGTTGAAGAAAAAAACATAAATATTAAAATTAATGTTATGAATGAAATTCACAACAATAAAACGATAGAAAAGGTTAAGGATGTATCGGTATGGTATCCAATACAAGATTGCTTGTGGCCTAATGAAAATCTGGACAATGTACCGATAATTAAAAACTATAAAACCAGTTTGGAGAGTGTTCTGGGAAAAGAAAAACCTATACCATATTTTTATCGTACGAATCGGCTGACTTATACTCCGGGCATTTTTACGTCGATGAAAAACAGGAATATAGTTGAATGTGCATTTCTGAAAAAGGGGATAGAGATTGTTCAAAAGTGTAAAACAGAAAAGGGTATGTATCCGTTAGGATATAACTTATACCCGTCGGCTGGATTTGGCTCTTTCTGCGCAACAGATTTAAATGTTTCTAATACATGTCCGCTTGTATTGTGGTGGGGTAATGTAACAAAAAAAGGAAACATTTTAGACAACTGGTATCCGCTGCTTCCACGGCGTACGAATGAACACTTGATAGATTTTTCGGATGAAATGCCTTATACTAAAACAGGCCAGGAAGATGCGTGGAAGCAGGTTTATACAACTTGCCCGGCTTGTGGGAAAGGAATTTGTTTTGAAAATGATGGAGGAACAGGATTTTGCATTAACTGTTCTCCGGATTACTCATAAAAGGTTAAGATTAACTAATCCTTAGTGCTATACTTAAACCACTATAAAACGAAGGAAGGATACAGATATGCCCAGAACCAAAGGTAGCAAAAATAAACCAAAAATCACCAACGATTTCGCATCTCAGATTGCAGAGAAGCAGGAATCTATCGCTTCCCTCACTTCAGAAATCACTTCTATCACGGTCAATATCGACACTCTGAAAGCTGATCTGAAAGAGAAGAAGGCTGCTCTCAAGTCTGCCCAGAAAGAACTGACTAAGCTGGAATCTAAGAAAGCTGCCGCCGATCAGAAAGCCGCCGAAGCGGCGAAGAAGAACGAGGCGGAAAACCTTGTGAAGAAGTTGCTGGCTGAGGGTGTCAGTGCTGATGAAATTTTGGAAAAATTGAAATAACACACACCTATGTATTACATCGGAAAGGAGATCCGCATCATGGAAGAAGTAGAAAAGTTCTTAAAGGAAGCTGAAACATATTACTTGGCAACGGTCGAGGGCGACCAGCCGAGAGTGCGTCCGTTTGGCACGGCACATATTTTTGAAGGTAAGCTGTACATCCAGACTGGAAAGAAGAAGGATGTTTCCAAGCAGCTGCATGCCAACCCGAAAGCAGAACTGTGTGCATTCAAGGGCGGCGAGTGGATTCGTGTTGCCGGTGAACTGGTAGAAGATGACCGTGTTGAGGCAAGACAGTCCATGCTGGATGCCTATCCGGGACTGAAGAAGATGTATGCCGCAGATGATGGCAACACTGAGGTGTTCTACTTCAAGAATGGTGTGGCTACTATCAGCTCGTTTACCCATGAGCCGAAAGTGATTGAATTTTAAGAATATGCCGTGTGTGGAACACAGGCTCCTGTGGAGCTGGAGCGCACACGGTAAATTTTGAAGGCCGCTATATAGTTTGTGACGGAAATAAAAATAGGAGTGTGACACAAAATGAACTTATCAAAAATACATCATATTGCAATCATCGTATCTGACTACGAGGCCGCAAAGGATTTCTATGTGAACAAGCTG
>OGCZ01000468.1_pt1 | contig 19236 bp, 7 predicted proteins | sample 1570211 | NCBI WGS metagenome assembly OGCZ01 (sample SAMEA2582158, study PRJEB24529) | metagenome | biome: Human gut stool | place: China | collected 2011 | reverse complement strand
AGTGAAAAATGCACAAAAAGATTGTCCCTAGAGCACATAGTGTGCTATAATGAATGCATCTATTAAAACAGGGGGATAGATTATGGCAAAAGAAATGATAGCAATGCTTCTTGCCGGAGGTCAGGGATCTCGCCTTTATGCGCTGACCGAGAAGCTTGCAAAACCGGCAGTTCCATTTGGTGGAAAATATAGAATCATCGATTTCCCGCTTTCTAACTGCGTAAATTCCGGAATTGATACCGTAGGTGTGCTGACACAGTATCAGCCGTTAAGACTGAACTCGCATATCGGTATTGGTATTCCGTGGGATTTGGACAGAAATGTCGGTGGTGTAACTGTACTTCCGCCGTATGAAAAGAGTTCAAACAGTGAGTGGTATACAGGAACAGCCAATGCCATTTATCAGAATCTGGAGTATATGGAACAGTATAATCCCGATTATGTTTTGATTTTGTCAGGAGATCATATTTATAAGATGGACTACAAAATCATGCTGGATTATCATAAGGCGAACAATGCGGATATTACGATTGCCGCAATGCCGGTTCCGATGGAAGAAGCGAGCCGTTTTGGTATCGTGGTAACAGATGAAGATAACCGCATTACAGAATTTGAGGAAAAACCGACGCAGCCAAAGAGCAATCTGGCGTCAATGGGTATTTACATATTCAGCTGGAAGGTATTAAAGGAAGCTTTAATCAAGCTGAAAGACCAGAATGAATGTGACTTTGGCAAGCATGTTATTCCGTACTGCTTCGAGAACAATAAACGCATTTTTGCGTATGAGTACAACGGATACTGGAAAGATGTCGGAACACTCAGTTCTTATTGGGAAGCAAATATGGAATTGATTGATATTATCCCGGTGTTTAACCTGTATGAAGAATTTTGGAAGATTTATACCCGCACGGATACGATTCCGCCGCAGTATATCGGGGAAAATGCTTACATAGAAAAGAGTATTATCGGTGATGGAACGGAAATTTACGGAAAGGTTTATAATTCCGTTATCGGTGCCGGCGTCGTCATAGAAGAAGGCACGGTGGTACGTGATTCAATTATTATGAACAATTCTGTTATCGGAAAAGACAGTATTGTTACAAAGTCGATTATTGCAGAAGATGTTCAGATTGGCAGCCATGTTGAACTTGGGGCAGGCGAAGAAGCAGAGAATGTATTTAAACCAAAAATTTATAATTCAGGCCTTGTTACAGTCGGTGAATGTTCCGTTATCCCGGATAATGTAACAGTAGGTAAGAATACAGCTATTTCCGGCGAGACGACCATTGATGATTATCAGGAAGGGCAGCTTGCAAGCGGAGGCATCATAATTAAGGCAGGTGATAATGTATGAAAGCAATAGGAATTATTCTGGCCGGTGGCAATAACAAACTGATGAAAGATTTATCAAAAAAGAGGGCAATCGCGGCAATGCCGGTTGCGGGAAGCTACAGGGCAATTGATTTTGCATTAAGTAATATGTCCAATTCCCGTATTAATAAAGTGGCTGTTATTACACAGTACAATGCCCGTTCTTTAAATGAGCATTTAAGTTCATCAAAGTGGTGGGATTTCGGCAGAAAGCAGGGCGGACTGTTCGTATTTACACCGACAATTACAGCAGACAGCAGCTACTGGTACCGCGGCACGGCAGATTCTTTATATCAGAATCTGAATTACTTAAAGACAAGCCATGAGCCGTATGTTGTTATCGCATCCGGTGACGGTATTTATAAGATGGATTATAATAAAGTGCTGGAGTACCATATCGAAAAGAAAGCGGATATTACGATGGTTGTCAAGAAAATGACAGATCGTTCGGAGATTAACCGTTTCGGACTGGTAACGATGACAGAGGAAGGACGGATTACCGATATCGATGAGAAACCGCTGGAAACCAATCTTTCCACTGTTTCAACAGGAATCTATGTAATCCGCAGAAGACTGCTGATTGAACTGATTGAAAAGGCAGCTTCAGAAGACCGTCATGATTTTGTAAGGGATATTCTGATACGTTATAAGAATATTAAAAAGATTTACGGATATAAGCTGGAAAGCTATTGGAGCAATATCTCATCCGTAAGGTCTTACTATAAAACTAATATGGACTTTTTAAAGAAAGATGTCCGTGATTATTTCTTTAAGCAGTATCCGGATATTTATTCAAAGGTAGAAGATTTACCGCCGGCAAAGTACAACTGTGGTGCACAGGTCAGCAACAGCCTTGTATCAAGTGGCTGTATTGTCAACGGTACAATTGAAAATTCGATTTTGTTTAAAAAGATTTATATCGGAAATAACAGTGTAGTAAAGAATTGCATTATTTTAAATAATGCATATATTGGGGATAACTCTTATCTGGAGAACTGCATTGTGGAAAGCGGAAGTACCATTAAAGCCAATACCAATTACAAGGGTGAGGGCGAACCGCTGATTCTTGATGAAAACAGTCCGATTTATTACTAAAAAACTGCAACGACACAAAAAGATTATGGCTGCAACAGGGGGCAGCAGAAGGGGCGCTTATGAATATTACAGACGTACGTGTTAGAAAAATCAGCAAAGAAGGAAAGATGAAGGCGGTTGTATCGGTTACGATAGATGATGAATTTGTTGTACACGATATTAAGGTTATCGAAGGCGATAAGGGGTTATTTATTGCGATGCCAAGCAGAAGGTCGTCAGATGGTGAGTACAGGGATGTAGCCCACCCAATCAACACCTCGACAAGAGAACGGTTACAGGCGGTGATTCTGGAAGCCTATGAAAAGGCAGAAGAATCGCCAGAAGAATAACAGGCAATAAAATTGTAAAGTGAAATAAAAAGGCTGCACAGAAAAAGTAGTATCTGTGCAGCTTTTATTTCTTGTATTCCGTATCACCGGTCAACAATATTCCCTTTCAGTTTCCGGAATGTCGATGGGGACACGCCGTTTACTTTCTTAAAGGCATCGCCGTAGTAGTTACTGTTATCATAGCCGCATTCAAAGGCGATTTCCGTAATGCTCATGCCGGTTTCCAGAAGCAGTTTTTCAGAATGATTAATCCGCACATTATTTAAGTATTCTTTAAACCCCAGACCGTTTGCAGACTTAAATTTTTTGGAAAAATACGAAGGATTTAAGTGCAGCAGTTCTGCCATGTCATCCAGTGTAATATTATTTTTAAAGTGTTCGTTAATGTAGTCTACGGCAATCTGGAGTGCTTCATCGGTGGCACGTGTGTTGTTGTTGACAATCAGAATTGAAGCATCATTAATATATCGTAAAATACGCACGACCAAGGTCTGAAAATACATTTTTAACATGCAGTTTGAAAAAATATCAGACGACTGGTGTTCGGCAAGAATCAGACTCAGCATGGCATTGATATCACTGCGGCAGTCCTCCGGCAGATAAAAGATTTTGGAAAACAGGTGGCTTTGCAGCCATACTGTGCCGAATTCTGTAACCAGCTCGTTTAAATAACTCTGTGTAAATTCAATCGATACACATTCATGCAGGGCAGCATCTGAGTAAGAAGTGCGGTGCAGTGTATCTGCGGGAATAAATGTAATATTGCCGGGCGTCAGGTGGTAGACATTGTTTTTGATAAATAAATCACCCCCGCCGCTGATCAGGTAAAACATTTCATAATAAGAATGTGCATGTGCAGAGTGCATATGGTAAGACGCCTGATGGGTCTTTTTGGAAATTTCAAATCGTGATGTTACAGCCATAGAAATCCTCGTTTCTGAACAATTTTATAAAATTTTGTTCGGATGTTTTTTGAATGCAAAATGGTAAAAATGCACAAAAAATCATAATGTATTTGCGTAATATTAACATATACTATATTTTACACCTAAAATAATCAGTAAACAAGAGCGAAAATCACTATTTTTTTGTAGAAAAGGCGGGATGTTTGTGATAGATTAGTGTCATTGGAGAATGTAACACGAATTTTACATTTTTGATTAAAAATTGACAATAGGGCTAATTTCACGAGAGGAGAGTAATTATGAAGACTAAAAAGTCAAAAAGAGTAATGGCGGTCGTAATGGCAGTTTTACTCACAGTAGGTATTATGCCTATGGACTGGGCTGTAACAAAGGCAGCAGCAAGTACAGTCCACTCTTTTGATGCAACAGCGCAGGCTTCAGTTGGGGATGACAAAGCCGTGATTGCAGAGGGAACAACATTTAATGACGGGTACTTTAAAATCGTAGGAAAAGTGACCCAGAGAACCAACAGTGACGGAAGCATAAAGGCTTACGAACTGGCATCTAAGGCGGCAGGTGCCGTGCAGTTTACAACGGAAAGTGCCTCTTCCGTAGTAGTAGGATTAAGCAGTACGGGCGGTTCGAATGAATCCGCAGTGGCACTGATTAATACAGCGGACAATAGTGTGGTTGCAGAAGATGCAGGAACAGCTGTTGTAGCAGGAACAAAAAAGACAGAGTTAAAGTATACAGCATTACCGGCAGGTACCTATCAGGTTGTATCACCGGAAGATGCAGAACGTAACAGAGGCGCAAGATTCTTAGACATTACGGTTGAGGAAGAAGAAGCTGCCGCAGTTACAACAACATATGCGTTTGCGGTTGCAGACCTTTCACCGGCAGCTTACAGTGTAACAGCAGATAAAGCAGCAATTGCCGAAGGAACAGCTTTTGCTTCTGATTATGTAAAGACTGTCGGAACCGCAACATTCAGAACGAAGAGTTCTTCCGATTTCAGTGCATTAAAGGCAATTGAACTTGGCTCAAAGGCATCCGGTGCATTACAGTTTACTGTAACAGGTACTGCTTCAGTATCTTTTGAAGCAAGCAGTACGGGCGGTTCTAATGAATCTGCAATTGCATTGGTAAATACAGCAGACAACAGCACTATTGCAGAAGATACAGGAATTAAGGTTGTATCAGGAACGAATGCAACAAAGCTTACATACAGCAGCTTACCGGCAGGTACTTATCAGATTGTTTCACCGGAAGATGCAGACCGTAACAGAGGTGTCAGAGTGTTAAGCTTCACAGCGGAACAGACAGCAAGCGGCGAAAGACCGGCAAGAAAAGCGTGGGAAGACGTAGCAGCACCGGCAATCGGTGAGATTACGGCAGCAGACGGTAAAATTACAGTTCCGTTTACAATGGTAATCGGCTATGACGGCGCAGACAGTGTATCCGTTGATATGAAGAATGCAGCAGGAACTGTTGTGGCCACAGAAAATTATGCAAAAGATGCAACAGAAGGTGTAGTTACATTTACACCGGCTGCAAGCGGTGATTATACATTTACAATTACAGCAGCAAGAAAAGATGAAGCAGACAAGACAGGAACAGATAAGGAATTTAAGGGCTTTGAACTTCCGCTTGCAAAGCCGTCTTTCCAGAGTGCAACAAGCCAGGGTGGCGGTAAGGTTTCACTCGTATGGGACGAAGTGACAGAAGCTTCTTCTTATGAAGTATCATACAGCGAAAACGGAACAGACTTTACACAGCCTGTATCTGTAACAGGAACAGAATATGTGGTTTCAGGATTGACAGTCGGCAAGGAATATACTTTCAAGCTGACAGCAGTCAGAGTATTACCGGCAGCCGTTTCAGAAGCTGCAACGATTACAGCAAAAGCGACTGCAGAAGCACAGCAGGTATGGGCTTTTTCAGCATTCGGACAGGGCGTCAGCTCAGATGAAAAGAATGCAGGCTATGAAGGCAGTGCAAATGACGGAAAGGTAACACTTTGGAATTTAAACAGCAAGGGTAAGATTGTACCGGCTTCTACAGACGGTTTATCCTTCTACTATACAGCCATTCCTTCTAATATGAACTTTACATTGTCAGCAACCGTAACAGTTGATGAATGGACACTGACAAACGGTCAGGAAGGCTTTGGTTTAATGGCGGCCGACAGAGTTGGTAAGAACGGTGATTCTTCTGTATTCTGGAACAACTCCTATATGGCATCTGTCACAAAGGTTGAATACTATGTAAACGCAGATGGCAGCATGGCATTAGACACTATTAAGCAGGGCGGCACAACAGCACCGGAGGGTTCTGTAAAGGCAACAATGAAGTTAGGTATCGGCTCACAGGAAAAGACAGGCGTTACAAAGGCAAACCTTTCTAAGCTGGAAGCAAACGATACAGCAACCGTAAACAATGAATTCAGTTCAAAGATGACAACACTGGAAAGCTCTGGTGTAACGGGAAATCTGATTGGCAATGCAACAAAGGATGTTACAGGAACTGTTGAGAATCCGCTGACAACCTTTAAGATGTCTATTCAGAAAAATAACACAGGTTATTTCGTAAGCTATACCAATGAAGCAGGCGAAACTGTGACAAAGAAATACTATGATACAAAGGCATTGGAACAGTTAGATGAAGACAATGTATATGTTGGTTTCTTTGCTTCAAGAACAGCAAAGATTAGCGTAACAGACATTAACTTAACAACGGTTTCACCTGAAAATGATGTGGCAAAAGAAGAACAGCCGGTTACAACCGTAGCACCTTCATACAAAGTAACATCTGCTTCTGTATCCAATTCAGAAAGCTACAAGTTATCTTATGTGGCCAATGCAGACGGTCACGTTGTTGTTACTGCAGCAGACGGAACGGTCATTGCAGATGAAGATGTAACAGCCGGTCAGAAATATGTATGGGAAACGACATTAACATTAGGTGAGAATACATTTACAGTAACGATGACACCGGTGGAAGGTTACAGACCAAGTGAATTTGAAGTATTGGATTCTTATGAAGCTTCAACATTTACTTATAAGGTAACATACAACAAGTTTGATGGTGACGTGATTTATGTCGGACCGGATGCGGCATCAGACGGTGTCGGTACAAAGGAAAATCCGATTGACATTTACACAGCAGTAAAATTTGTTTCACCTGGACAGAAGATTGTACTTCTTTCAGGTACATACAATTTAGAATCAACAGTTACGGTACAGCCGGGTATTGACGGTACGGAAAGCCAGCCAATCATTATGGCGGCAGAGTCTTCTACAGACAGACCGGTATTTGATTTCGGCAAGAACTGTGAAGGTATGGTATTAGCCGGTGATCACTGGTATTATCAGGGATTTGATGTAACAAATTCAGCGAATGCAAAGGATGGTATCAGACTTTGCGGAAGCAGCTGTACAGTAGATAACGTACGGACTTATCACAACGGTAACACCGGTTTACAGATCAGCCGTTTTACATCAACAGATACTAAAGAAGAATGGCCAAGCAACAACTTAGTATTAAATTGTACATCATACGGCAATGCCGATGAGGGTTATGAAGATGCAGATGGATTTGCAGCAAAGCTGACAATCGGTGAAGGAAATACATTTGACGGCTGTATCGCATACAACAATGCAGATGACGGATGGGATTTATTTGCAAAGGTAGAAACAGGCTCAATCGGTGCTGTAACAATCCAGAACTGTGTAGCTTATGGCAACGGTTATCTGGAAGACGGTACTGATGCCGGCAACGGTAACGGATTTAAGATGGGTGGTTCAAGCATGTCAGGATACCACAAGTTAATCAATTCCGTAGCATTTGATAACAAGGCAAAGGGTATTGATTCTAACAGCTGTCCGGATATTCAGGTAACCAATTCTACATCATACAATAATGGCGGTTCAAACGTAGCCATGTATACAAATGATGCAGCAAATACCGATTTTATGGCAACAGGTGTTCTTTCATGGAGAACACAGAAGACAAGTGTGAATGAAACATTTAAGTTCAAGGGTACACAGGATGCTTCTAAGGTATATCAGTCAAGCAACTATTTCTGGAACTGCACGGAAGCAGGAACAAATAATAGTACAACAGCCGTAACGGCAGACTGGTTTGTATCTACAGACACAAAGATGAATTATGACACACACGTATATGCAGCGATTCCGGTTACAAGAAACAGTGACAATACAATCAATATGAACGGCTTACTGGTACTTACAGCCAATGCAAAGGCTGGCGCTGTTGTAGGCGGTCAGGCTTCTGCAAAGATTGATTTGAGCGGTAAGATGACAGGTGGTCTGTTATTCCAGAAGACAACAGGCAGTGAATCCGTAGAAACAGGTGATATGGCAAATATGATGCTTTATATCCTCTTACTGCTTGGCGCAGCAGGTGTATATGCAGTTTCTAAGAAAAGAAAGCACGCATAAGCATGATGCCGGATTCAGGCGAATATAAACGAATATAAAAGTCAAGGAACCCCTTTATTGAGGTGACTTAATAAGGGGGTTCTTTTCTTAAAGAAAATATATATTTTGACAATTAAATTAATTGCAAAAAGATATGTATTTTCTTTTGGAAAAGAACAAAAAGGGAGGTTTTTTTACAATGATTAAAAACAGAAGGACAAGCGGACTGCTGAGCATGGCATTGGCAACATGTCTGGTTGTAAGTGCAGTACCGGTACAGACAGTGGATTCTATTTTGGGAAATGCAGCAGGAAGGGTAACAGCTTATGCTGAGGAAACGGCGCAGAGTACAAAGCCGCTTACAACACTTTGGAAAACGCAGGAAGTCGGTACACACGAGGGAACAGGAACTTATGCGTATGATGCAGCATCAAAGACGGTGACGGTAAACGGTGCCGGTACAAAATTTGATAAATCAGCAGGAAGTGATGATTTATTCTACGCTTATTTTGAGGGTAAAGGAGATTTAACCATTACAGCGAAGATGACCGTCAATAATAACGGCAATGCAGGATATGCAGGGTTGTTAATCCGTAATACCGCAGATGAAGCGGGAAGTGCCAGTGCAGCACTGTATGCAGATTTTGCAAATGGAAGCAAGAATCAGATCCGTTACGGATACCATAAAGAAGCAGCAGGCGGCGGTGCATCACAGGTCAATACGGCAGTCACAACCGCTTCTTCTGACATTTATATTAAATTAGAAGTTTCAGAGAATAAAGCAACCTATCACGTTGCTTCGACAGCTGATTTTTCAGATGAAAAGGTAAAGACACAGACAATTGATGGTTTATCAGCAAAGACAATCGGTTTCTTTGCAACAGAAGGAGTAACTGCAGAATTTTCAGATGTAACGGTAACTTCTGCATATACAACGGATGACGGTGCAGATGTTAAAAAGCAGATTTTTGATTCAGAGGCAGGAGAAGTGAACTTCTCACAGTCAAGCAGTAAAGATTACTCAGGAAATTATGATGCCGGAAATTCCTTTGAAACTTCCGCAAACGGCAACATTTTATCCGTAAATCATACAAGAAGCGCAACAGTGAAAGGAAATATCAGAGATGATAAAGGAATGGATTACTTATTGTTCCCGGAAACATCAGAAGATATGACGATTTCAGCAGATATTACAGTGACAAAGCTGGATTCCGGTACAGATAAGCAGGGGCTTGCCATCGGACAGTTTAACGCGAAGACCGGCAGCGCCATGAAGTGTGACGTATTACATATCCAGAAAAATATTGTGATTCAGCATACATTTTCAACGGTCAGCGGAACGGGTAACTGCGGTTCTCCAAAGGTTGGCAAAAAAACTGATACAGCAAACGGATATGAGCTGGGCGGCACATATACACTGACTTACACAAAGAGCGGCAATACCGCTAAAATGCAGGTTGTAAGCGCAGACGGAACGGTGCTTATGGGTTCAGAAGCAAATCCGGGCGAATTTGACCTGACACAGTCTTATGCAGACTTGCAGACAGGACAGACAGTACGCTATGGTCTGGCATTTTCAGGTGTTACGGCAGAAATCAGTAACCTGACCTTAAAGAATGCAGAAGGTACGGTTGTATATGACCAGAACGATTATTATGTTGCAGTCGGTGTTGCACCGGTGATTACAAATGCCGCAACAGAAGTGGCTTCTGACAGAAAGAGCATGAATATTACATGGGATGTTGCAGAAGAAGGCTCAGGCAATATTAAATACGCCGTATATGTATCAAAGGATGGCGGTGAATATACAAAGATTTCTGATTCTAAGGTGAACAGCTTCAGTTATGCCGGAATGGACGGCGATGGAAAGTATCAGTTTAAGATTGTGCCTTATGGCGGAACAACAATGGGAACAGCCGTAGAAACTGAAATAACGGACTATCAGGCACCACTTGCACAGGCGGAATTAACAGCCGCAGGCAGCAAATCTAAGGTAGAACTGTCATGGAATGCCGTAGAAGGTGCATCTTCTTATGATGTGTACAGAAAACTGGGCTCTGACGGTGAAGCAGTGCTGGTTAAGACAACCGCAGAAATTGCATTTACAGATACAGATGTTGTCGAAGAAGAACCGTATTATTACTATGTTGTAGCAAAAAATGACAAGAATACAAGTAATCCGTCAGCAACGATGCAGGTACTGACATCAGACGGCCATACAGGCGCTTATGTATATGAAAATGAAGCAACAAAACTGACAGTAGCATATAAGTCCAATGATACTGTTTTTGATGATAATGCACTGCTGGTTCTTACAGCAGACGAAGCAGGAACAGCACAGCTTTATGTAAATGACGTGCTGGCAGATACCAAAACTGTCGGTGCGGGCGATGAAATGAAGTTTGAACCTGAATTAAAGAAAGGCAGAAATGACGTTACCGTTATATTTACTGATGCAGAGGGCAATGCGACAAGAAAGACATTTAATTTTGTTGCAAACCCGGATGTTGATATTGTTGTAGATGCGGCATATACAGGCGAAGACGGTGCAGAGTCAGATGGACTGCCGGTATACAAGACTGTTCAGGCAGCAGTCAATGCAGTGCCGGAAGATAATGCAGAAGCCAAAGTGATTTACATTAAAAATGGTGAATATAATGAACGTGTTGAAGTAAAATCACCATATGTAAGTCTTCTCGGACAGGACAGTGAAAAGACCCATTTATTCTATTCTGTATGTGTTGCCAACGGAAATGCAGACAGTATGTGGAACCGTAACGCAATGTATGTAGATACGGCAGCAACAGGCTTCACAGCAGAAAATCTGACGGTTGAAAATTCATATGACTATACAAACGGTTCGGACCAGCAGGCAGATGCCCTGTGTATTGTGGCTGACCAGACAGCATGTATTAATGTAAGATTAATCGGCTATCAGGATACCCTGCTGACTGATACAAGAACGAAAGATGAAAACGGCAATTATGCTGTGACAAGACAGTATTTCAATAAATGTTATATTACAGGTAATGTTGACTTTATCTATGGTGCAGGTACTTCCGTATTTGAAGACTGTGATATTGTTGCAAGATATACAGAATACAAATCAGACGGATGCTATACAGCCGGAAGAACATATGCTTCCACACCTTACGGATACGTATTTAACAACTGCCGCTTCCTTGCAGAAGAAGGCGTAGCAGACGGCGCATACAGAATGGCACGTCCATGGGGCGCAGATGATTCAACAACATTTATGAACTGTTACTTAGGCAGGGCGATTTCGCTGGAAACATCTTACGGCGACATGAGCGGTAACTTAGCTGAAAATGCAAGATTTGCAGAATACGGTTCTTACGGTCCGGGATATACAGTAAATAATAAGCGCCCATACCTGACAAGTGCACAGGCAGCAAAATTTAAGACGGACACAGTCATGGGGGACTATGATTACAGTGCAAGAACTGCCACATTGTATGGAACACAGCAGGAAAAACCGAAAACAGATATAACGGTTGTTGATAAGGCCGAGGTTGTTAAGAATGTAGCGGTTGATGAAAATGCCGTAATTAAAAATGCGGCCGGTGAAACCGTAAGTCCGGGAGAAGTCAGTGTTGTCATTGAAAAAGCCGGAAACAGCGTAATTGACTCAATTATGAAAGGCTTTACAGCTGGCGGAATATTAATTGCTGACGGAAGTACAGTGGATTATTATGACATTGAATTACAGGATGAGAACGGTCAGGCAGTTATGCTTGAAAGCGGTAAAATCCAGATTACATTTGCTTATAAAGAAGGAATTGATTACAGCAAGGTTAATGTAATTGTATATCATCTGAATGAAAAGACCGGTGTCATTGAAAAGCTGGAAACACAGCTTACAAGTGAAGGTATCCGTTTTGAGGCAGACAGCTTCAGTCCGTTTGCAGTATACTATGAAAATAAAACGGTACAAAAAGATGATGTTACCAAGCCGGATGACACAAAGAAAGATGATACAAAAACAGACGATGTAAAGAAGGATGATGCAGGTTCAGGAACACAGCAGGGTGAGAATACCGATGATGTGTCAGAGAAATCAGAAAATGCACAGCAGTCTGCGGATACAGGCGTACAGACAGGAGATACAGCCAATGGATTTGGATTCCTTGCGGCAGCAGTTGCAGCGGCAGGAGCAGGTGCTTATGAATTTCTTAAAAAAAGAAAGCTGATTCGCAGATAAAAAAGATAATTACTCAAATTTGATAGCCCGCGGGGTTGCCATGGAAATTCAAAAATTTCGTGGCAGCCTTTTTGTATTTCCGGTGGACGTTTTTGGAAAAAATATATGTAAGAATTTGCATATAAATTGATATAAGAGTGAAAAATATGTAAAATGCACAAAAAATGTGACAAATATCAGTAGTTGAGTAGCAAAAATAACTGCAATCATGGTTGACTATCTGATTTAAAAATAATATAATAAAAACAATTGGTGAAAACTTATAAAAGTTTTTTAAAAAGTTCGTGATTTTTTAAAAATGTGCTAAAAATACGAGGCTTCAGGAATGCTTTTATAAAAACACTAAAAACAAATCAGGAGGACGATTATGAGAAGAAAGGTGACAAAGGCAGCAGCGCTTTTATCAGCAGTACTGATGGCTAGCAGTTCTGTACCGTATGGTGTGTTAATACCTTACAATGTATTGGCAGAAGAAGTAAGTGCAGATGCCGGAGCAGCAGTACAGGAGGAAACAGCAGCAACTGTAGGCAGCGTAACCAACATTAAGACATGGGATGCAGCAGGCTTACTGGCAGCAGCAGCAACAGAGGATAATGGCTTATCCTTAAAGGGTGACGGCTGGACAACTGGAACAGATACAGCCGGAGCAGAAGCATTTGGAACAGGAGATTATGTAAAGGCAGGAGGTGTAAAGCCGACACCAAACAACGGTGCTATTCCGACAGCAGGCTGCTATTTACAGTATACAGCGACAGAAAGCGGTAAGCTGACAATTATGGAAAAGACACAGAAGACTAATAAGAGCTTCTATGTAGTAGATTCAGACGGTGTTGTAAAAGACACAAAGACATCAGGTTCAGCAAGTACATACGATACCATTACAATTGATGTAGAAGAAGGCAAGACCTATTATGCATATATGTCAGGTTCAACAGCCAATATCTTTTCGGTATCTTTAGCAGTTGGTGAAAAGAAGCAGACTGCATGGGCAGATGTTGCAGCACCGGTAATTAACAGTGTAACAACAGATGAAGCCGGAGATTTCGTTGTAGACTTCTCAGCAGTCATTGATGCATACAAGGGTGCTGATGATGTAAAGGTTACAATGTTACAGGATGGTCTGGAAGTATCTACACAGACATTTACAAAGCAGGCAGATACAGCTACATTTGCACCATACCGTTCAGGTACTTACACATTCGTAGTGGTTGCACAAAGATATGGCGAAGCTGATAAGGCAAGTGAAGTTTATACATACAAGGATTATGTACTGGCAGTGAAGAAGCCGGTTATCACATGGGCACAGAACAAGGGTAACGGCGATGTTTACTTAGACTGGATTAATATTGAAGATGCAGATTCTTATTCTGTAGCTTATAAGGAATCCGGAAGCACAGCAGATTACACGGTTGTAGAATCAGCATTATCTGCAGAAACAGGAAATTACACACTGACAGGACTGACAGCAGGCAAGTCTTATGATATCCAGATTAAGGCACTCAGAAAGTCAGACGGTTTTGAATCTGTTTATACAGAAAAAGATTTTGAAGTAACAACAGCAGAAGAACAGCCATGGTATACGGCAATCGTAGGTTCTGCACAGGCAGGCGATGTTACATTTACAACGGCTGACGGACAGACAGATAATGTAAAGCTTTCCGTATCTGACAATAGCGCAGCAAAGAGTAATAATCAGGAATCACCGGCAATTGCAGGAACAGCCGGAACACTGGAAGTTAAGGGACAGGCAAGTGGTAAGATTTCCGATGATGAAGACGGATTTACATATTACTATACAAAGATTGATCCGAACAAAGAAAACTTTAAGCTGAGTGCAACATTTGAGATTACGGATACTTCTCTCACACCGGATAATCAGACCGGTTTTGGTATTGTTGCAGCCGATGCACTTGGATTAAATGTATGGGGCAATCCGGATTATGTACATAAGTATTTCAACTATGCATCTTCTATGATGTTTAGCTCAAAGCAGAGTAATCCGTTTATGAGAACGGTTACAGGTTATACATCAGCTGATACATCAAGCAATGACGGTGTGGAAAGAAGTGTAACAAATGCTAGGTTTACAGACCAGACAGCTAAATTTGAAGTAGGCAACAAATATACATTTTCGTTAGAAAAGACAGACGAAGGTTATACAGCAGCCTGCAACGGTTCAGAGCAGAAGCTTTCTGATAATTCCTTTACATCTGTGCAGGAAGATGGAACAGTTGTAGTTGGTATTGCAGTATCCAGAAAGGTATCTGTAAAGGTATCTGATGTTGAATTTTCAAAGTCTGAAAGCAAGGGTATTACATCAAATGACAACGGTGATACAAAGATTACACCGGACGGAAGAGTATACTCAACAAGCACAAGCGGTTCTGCAAATTATGAATACATCTATGTACCAAATTGTGCAGGTACATTGACAGTATCAAACGGTGATACAGATGTAGTTGTAGATCAGGCAGTTGCTGCAAATGAAGTTGTAAGAGTAAATGTTCCGTTAAACAACGGAAAGAATACTGTAAAGTCAACATTAAAGCCAACAGCAGCAGATAACATTGCAAGCACAGTAGCAGTTATTAAGGAAACAGTTGTTGATCATCAGTCATACGGACAGGAAGGTCAGACAATCATTGTATCCGCAGATGCTGATGCAGAAGGTAAGGGAACAGAAGAAAGCCCGATGAGCCTGTCTAATGCATTAAAGTATGCACAGCCGGGTCAGACCATCTTCTTAAAAAATGGTACTTACAGCGGTGCAAAGGTTGAAAGAAGTGTCAGCGGTACAGCAGATAAGAATATCAACCTTGTAGCAGAATCACTTTCTACAGACGGAACAGACGGTGTAGTATTTACAGGTGAAGTAAGGCTCACAGGTTCATACTGGCATGTATATGGTCTGTATGTAAAAGATTCAGCGGGTGTAGGTATCCAGATTTGCGGTAACTACAATACGATTGAAATGTGTACAGTAAACCACGCAGCAAATTCAGGTATCCAGATCAGCCGTGAAGGCGGTGCTGATAATGATGCCGGAAGAAAAGGCAAGTTATGGCCTACAGGCAACCTCATTAAGAACTGTGAATCATTTGATAACTGTGATGCAGGACGTAATGATGCCGATGGTTTTGCAGCAAAGCTGACTTGTGGTGAAGACAATAAGTTCTATGGCTGTATCAGCCATAACAACATCGATGATGGCTGGGATTTATATGCAAAATCCGTATCCGGTGAAATCGGTGCTGTAACAATTGAAAACTGTGTAACTTATAACAACGGCTGGCTGACAACAGATGATGTAACAGCTAAAGGCTATGAATACGGCGAAGGTAACGGCTTCAAGCTTGGCGGGGGTCAGATGAAGGGAGCTCATGTATTAAAGAACAGTATTTCATTTGACAACCATGCAAAGGGTATTACTTCAAACAGCTGCCCTGACTGTAAGATTATCAACTGTATTTCTTACAACAACTCACTGGATAACAGTGCATACAATGTAGGATTAAATACAAAGGATTCTAACATCAAGGCTTGGGAAGTAACAGGATTAATTTCATTAAACAACAGCAAGAATACAACACTGGAGGATTTAATCCCATTCGCACTTCACAGTGAAAACAACTACATTTATGACGGTGCAGCTTCTTATAACAATAAGGGCGAACAGGCTACAGAAGACTGGTTTGAAAATGTAGATACATCTGTAAAACCAACAAGAAATGAAGACGGTACAATCAATATGCACGGTCTGCTTCTTTTAAAGGATACTTCTAAGAACACAGGTGCAGTATTAGATGTAACAAGTGATGCAGCAAAATCCGTAAAACCGGCAAAGACAACGGTTGTTGAAGAAGAAAAGGTTGTATATGAAATGCGTCAGGATGCAGACGGCAACTGGCATTACTATGCAAATGATAAAATTGCAACGGATTACTGCGGCATGGCATTAAACGAATACGGCTGGTGGTATATCAAGAATGGTGATGTAGACTTCACTTATACCGGTATGGCATGCAATGAATACGGCTGGTGGTATTTCAACAACGGACAGCTTGACCTGACCTTCTATGGACTTGCAAGCAATGAATACGGAACATGGTTCTACACAGACGGACAGTTAAACTTCGGCTTTACAGGAATGATTATTCCGGATGACGAGTGGCTCTATGTTCAGAACGGACAGGTACTGACAGATTACACCGGAATGGCATTAAATGACTATGGCTGGTGGTATTTCAAGGATGGTAAGGTTGACTTTACCTATACCGGAATGGCAGTGAATGAATATGGCTGGTGGTATTTCAGCAATGGACAGATTGATTTTGGCTATAACGGATTTGCCACAAATGAATACGGTACATGGCTGTTTACAGACGGTATCTTAAATACAGGCTTTACAGGCATGACATTAAACGGCGATACATGGGTATATGTTACAGATGGTTATATCAGTAATACCTATACCGGAATGGCATTAAATGACTATGGCTGGTGGTACTTTAACAATGGTGTTCTGGATTTAAGCTATACCGGAATGGCATTAAATGAATACGGCTGGTGGTATTTTAACAATGGTCTGCTTGATTTAACATTTACGGGTGTCGGCAGTAATGAATACGGCGACTGGTACTTTAAAGACGGAACAATCGCTTTTGATTATTCAGGTACAATCAGCTTTGGCGGACAGGATTATACCGTAACCAATGGATATGCTGTAAAAGCATAAATCTGACAAACTAAGATTGAATTTATAAAAAGACCGGCAGAGGTGCAGCACATTGCAGCATCTCTGCCGGTTTTTCTATTTAACAAAAAACCTTAACAAAAAACCATGTAATATTTTATTGAAACAGGTTGGATACAATGGTATAATAAAAATAATTAGATATGAAAAAAGTGACATAGACGACACGAGAAAACAGCAGTAAGGAGGAACAACATATGATTCAGGCAATGGTCAAAAAATTGAATGGGAAAAGACTGCGGCAGCGTATTTCATCTGCAATTTTAATAGTTGCAATATTGGTAAGTTTTTCTGGTATTCTTGGAGGAACTGCCATGTTAGTAATGGGTGTCCAGTACAATCACGCATTAACCAATTATGGTTTTTCACAGGGTGATATCGGTAAGATGATGATTACATTTGCAGACACTAGAAGTAACCTGCGGGCGGCAATCGGTTATCAGGATAAGACACTGGTACAGGAAACCTACGAAGCGTATGAAACAAAGAAGCAGGCATGTAAGGATTATGCAGTTATAGTAGAAGAAACAGTTGCTTCCGCTGAAGAACGTAAATTGTATGATCAGATCATGAGCGGTATGGAAGATTATTTTACATCAGCTGATAAGGTAATACAGATGGGTAAAGATGTAACGAATATCGATCAGAGAAATCAGGCACAGCGACTGGCAAAAGATGAAGTGGTACCGAAGTACGAAGCAATTTATGAGAATATGGTACAGCTGCTGGACGCGAATACCAGCGAAGGTAACAAATTGGAAATTAATTTAAAGGTATTAACATATGTCTTACTGGCGGTAGTTGTTCTTATTATTATTGTAGCAATTTTAATCGCAAGGAAGCTGGGCGATGCGCTTGCGTTAAATATTGTAAATCCGCTCGATGCACTGGCAGAACGTTTCAAGACCTTTGCACAGGGTGATTTGACAAGTGAATTTCCGGTAATGGAATCAGAAGATGAAGTATCTGATATGGTTACTGTTGCAAAGGATATGGCAGAGAATCTGTCAGCAGTTATTAAGGATGTTAATCACCGTATGGAACTGATGGCAAAGAATGATTATACAGGCTCGTCTGCAATTCCTGAAAAGTATCTGGGTGATTTTGCAGCCATGAATGATGCAATCCATCAGATGAACGAAGATATGAATGATACAATGCGCCATATTGAAGAAGCTGCCGCTCAGGTATCTATCGGTGCAGGCAACCTTGCAGAGGGTTCACAAAGCCTTGCAGAAGGTTCTACAGACCAGGCTGGTGCAGTTGAAGAATTACTTGCCTCTTTTGCAAGTATTACAGAAGGAGTAGAACATACACATGACAGTGCAAGCGTTTCGTATGATTTATCTGTAAAATATGCAAAAGAAGCAGACAGAAGCCAGCAGGAGATGCAGGCGGTTACAGAAGCTATGCAGCGTATGAGTGATACATCTAAGAAGATTGAGAATATCATTGGTGAAATCGAAGAGATTGCTGAACAGACCAATCTGCTTGCATTAAATGCTTCTATTGAAGCCGCAAGGGCCGGAGAAGCCGGACGCGGATTCGCTGTTGTTGCAACACAGATTGGCAAGCTTGCTGACGAAAGCGCCCAGTCTGCAGTAAATACAAGAGAACTTATTATGAATTCTATTCAGGAAATTGAAAACGGTAACCGTGCCGTAGAGAAGACTTCTAAGACGATTATTGAACTGGTTCAGGGGATTAATGAAGTCGCAGAAAAGTCTAAAGAGTTAGAGGAGCTTTCAGAAACACAGACAGAACAGATGAAGCAGGCTGAAGCCGGTGTTAACCAGATTTCAGAGGTTGTACAGAGCAATGCCGCTATTGCGGAAGAATCTTCTGCAACAAGTGAAGAGCTTTCAGCAGAATCTATTTCACTGAACGAACTTGTACAGCAGTTTAAGCTGAAAAAGTAATTTTTGACACTGATATCAGAATATGCTAGAATTTAAAAATGCGTAGACACGCAGTGAAAGCATACAGAACAGATAAGCGTGAAGTCATGAAAAATGGACTTCGCGCTTTTTTGCACAGATGTTTGCTTTCGCTCAGAAAAGGAGAAATGCGAAAATCCATAAATCAAAGATTTTCGCATATCACTTTGTGCCGCAGGCGT
>OGCZ01000455.1_pt1 | contig 19540 bp, 17 predicted proteins | sample 1570211 | NCBI WGS metagenome assembly OGCZ01 (sample SAMEA2582158, study PRJEB24529) | metagenome | biome: Human gut stool | place: China | collected 2011 | reverse complement strand
TGGCTGCCGGCATCCGCCGTATCGAGGCTGTCACCGGCCGCAACCTGCTGATCCGTGCAAACCTGCAGGAAGCTATGCTGCATGATGTGGCGAACACCCTCAAGGCCAACAACGTGGCTTCTCTGCCCGCCCGTGCCGAGGCTGTGATGGCCGAGAACAAGGCCATGAGCCGCGAGCTGGAGGAGATGAAGGCAAAGATCGCCGCTTCCAAGGTGGACAGCCTGTTCGACAATGCCGAGGAAGCAGACGGCGTGAAGATCGCTTCTGCATACTTTACCGGTACCACCGGCGACACCCTGCGCGGTATGTGCGACAGCATCCGCGACAAGGCCGTGAACCCCGTGGTGGCTGTTCTGGTGGGCAAGGCCGAGGATAAGATCACCATGGCCGTTACCGTGAATAAGCTGGCACAGGAAAAGGGTCTCAAAGCCGGTGTGCTGGTCAAGGAGCTGTCCGCTATCGCAGGCGGCAAGGGCGGCGGCAAGCCGGACTTTGCAATGGCAGGTCTGAAGGACGAGACCAAGATCGATGAAGCACTGGCTGCTGTGAGCGCCATCGTCAAGAAGGCTCTGGGCTAAAAAGGATCCATGTCCCCGCCCGGTGCCGGATGCGCGCCGGGGCGGCGGGCTTTTGTAGAAGCAGGAAGGAGTGTTCCCCATGGAAGATTGTCTGTTTTGCATGATCGCAGAGGGCAAGATCCCCTCTAAAAAGCTGTACGAGGATGACCAGGTAGTGGCATTTTACGACATCAACCCGCAGGCAAAGGTGCATTTCCTTGTGGTTCCCCGCAAGCACATCTCCTCTGCCGCTGTGCTGACCGAGGAGGATGGTGCTCTGCTGGGCCACATCTTCGCCGTCATCGCAAAGCTGGCCAAGGAGCAGGGGCTGGAAAACGGCTACCGCATCATCTCCAACGTGGGCGAGGACGCAGGCCAGACCGTGAAGCATCTGCATTTCCATGTTCTGGGCGGCGAAAAACTGCCTGTCTGATTCCAATACGAAAGGGAGATTTTGATTATGGCTGAAACTTATACCCTGCACGTTGCAGGCCTGACCCGTGAGCTGACCATCTGCAAGGTGAACGACCACATGGACATTGCCGCTTTCATCATGCTGGGTGATGCCGAGCTGACCGTGGCCGCCGCTGCGGAGCTGCTGAAGAAGTGCCCGGATTTTGATATCCTGCTCACCGCCGAGGCCAAGGGTATCCCGCTGGCGCACGAGATGAGCCGTCAGAGCGGCAAGCCCTATATCTGCGCCCGCAAGGGTGTCAAACTGTATATGCCGGACCCCGTGGTGGTGGAGGACCAGTCCATTACCACTGCCGGTAAGCAGAAGCTGGTCATCGACCGCAAGGAGCTGGAAAAAATGAGCGGCAAGCGGGTGCTGGTGGTGGACGATGTCATCTCCACCGGCGGCTCTCTGAAGGCGCTGGATGCGCTGGCCGAGCAGACCAAATGCACCATCGTGGGTCAGGCTGCTGTTCTGGCCGAGGGTGATGCGGCGGAGCGCAAGGATATCATCTTCCTGGAGCCGCTGCCCCTCTTCCTGCACTAAATCATGAGACGCCCGCTCTGCCTCTTTTGCGCCGGTGCGCTGGGGGTGGAGTTGGTGTGCGCCTTTTTGCCGCAAGCATGGCTTTTGCCGCTGCTTGCGGCAATTTTTGTTTGCGGCCTCCTTGCTGCCGTGCTGGGCCGAAAGCCCCTGAAACTGGGCGGCATTCTGCTGTTGGCAGGGGCCGTGCTGGGCCTGGGGGCGGTGCTGCGCACCCACGCCCGGCTGAACGCCCTGCAGGCCGCCTATGACGGCACCTCCGCCACGCTGACCGCCGAGGTGGAACAGGTCCGCACCTCCTTTTATCCGGGCGTCGTGGATGCCGTTCTCCGTGTGGAAACAGTGGACGGCGAAGCAGCGGACTTCCGCGTGGAATGCGCCGCCCTGCCGAGATGCAGCGCCGGGGAGCGGGTGCGCGGGACCTTTGCGCTGGAAGCACTGCCGGAAGGAGAACGGCGTTCCGCCTATGCCGACGGCATTGCATTGAATGCAGAACTTGCCGGGGGCGCGAAGCTGGAACGTCTGGGAGAAAGCCGCTCGTTCCGCGCCCGGACGGCCCGCCTGCAAAGCCGGTTGAGCGCTGCGCTGCGGCGCGGCATGGCGGAGGGCCCGGCTGGCGTTCTGGCTGCAATGGTCACGGGCGACCGCACCCATCTCTCCGCCCGCCTCCGGAATGCGTACCGCGGGGCCGGGCTTTCCCATGTGCTGGTCGTCAGCGGGATGCACGTCTCCATCCTCTGCGGAAGTGTGCTGGCCCGGTTCCGACTGAAACACAGAAAACTGCGCAGCTATGCCAGCTGTCGCCGGAATGCTCTGCTTCGGGCCGGGATGGCGGTGCTGCTGGTGGGAGTGACCGGCTTCACGCCGTCCGTCCTCCGGGCCGGGGCGGCCGTGTGGATCAGCGCGCTGGGCGTCTGGGTCTGCGGCCCGGCGGATGCGCTGACCTCCCTCGGCGTGGCGGGTGTGCTGATGACCGCAGGCAACAGCTACGCGGTCTGCGACATCGGGTTTGAGCTTTCCTATGCGGCGGTGCTGGGGACGCTGGCGGGTGCCGCACTGGCCCGCCGCAGTGCAGAGCGGCGGGAAGAAAAGCGCCGCCGCAACAAAAAAACCGCCGGCAAACGCGGCGGAGTCCTTGCAAACTGTCTGCGGCAGCAGGGGGCAGCGGTGTGGGAGACGCTCTGCGTCTCCGGCTGTGCCTGTATGGCGACCTTTCCGGTGCTGGTGCTGCGGGGCCTGAGCACCAGCCTGTATACGCTGGTCTCCAGCGTGGCCGTGCTCTGGCTGGTCGAACCGATCCTCTTGCTGGGGCTGGCGGCAGCACTCACCGGGCTGGCCCCGGCGCTGGAGCCGCTGCACCGGGCCACGGCGTTCGGGGCAGAAGTTCTGGTGGACCTGCTCGACCGCTGGGCCCTGTGGGTGTCCGGCTGGCCGGGTGCACAGATCTATTTTGATGCGGCCTACGCGGCGCTCGTCTGTCTGCTGCTGGCCGCACTGCTGGGGCTGGCCTGGCACTGGAACATCCGGCTGCGGGCGGCGGTGCCCGCTGTGCTGCTCACGGCGGCGCTTGCCATCGGGGCCGGAAATTCCCTCAGCCGGGACGTGGTCCGCGTGGAACTGGTGGGCAGTAAAACGGCCCCGGCGGTCATCCTCTCGCAGAACGACCGGGCCGTCGTGCTCTACCGGGGCGGGCAGACCACCCGGAGGGCCGTGGAGACGACGCTGGAACGCCGGAGCATCCGGACGGTGGAAGCGCTCATCGACCTGCGGATGGACCCGCAGGAGCCTTGCACCCTCCGTGCAGAGCAGATCGTCCGGGCAGCCCGGCTGGCCGCGAATACGACCCAAACGCTCCGGACCGACACGGCGTCGCTGGAAGTCCTGCGCACACAGACCGGCTGTGCAGTGCGGTTCACCATCGAGGGGCAGTCGTTTGTGACCCTGAGCGGCACGGTGCGATTTGCCCAGCCGCTGGAGGTGGACTGGCTGCTGGCGTCGATGGCCAGACCGGATGGTGTGCGCTATCAGGGCCTTCTCACCCGCAGCACAGACTACCGTTGGATGGACGAGGACGGCGGCGGGCAGGAGAAAACACTGCTGTCCTTCCGGCCTGCATCGGCCTGGAAGAGCAGCCGCTCGCCCAGCGCAGGCAGGGCGAAACAGGCGGCGGGGTCCAGCTGACGCAGGGCCGCAGCGAACCGCAGCGGGTCCACGGTGTTGCCCTGCACCATGTCGTAATGGGTGGGGATGGTGCAGGCCGCGCCCAGCCGGACGGCCAGCTGAGCGGCCTCCTCGGCTTCCAGATTGCCGATGCAGTTGCGCTGGGTGCGGAAGAAGTCCTGCCCGTTGATGGGGGCCAGCAGCAGGTCGGGGCGGGGGAGCGCCTGCAGCGTTTCGTACAGATGGGGCGTCAGGTAGGTGTCGCCCAGGTGCACGACCGTAAAGCCGCCGAAGGTGAGCTGATACCCCAGCGCCATGCTGGGGTCGCCCGCATCCAGAATGTGCTCCGGGTGGGCGGCGGAAAAGGCCCGGACGGTGACCCCGCCCAGCGGCAGGATGGAACCTTCCTGCACCGTTGTGATGCGGTCTGCCGGGATGCCGTATTCGGCGGCGAGGGCAGAGCACCCGGCGGGCAGAACGAACCGGGCGGCGGGATGCCGGGCCAGCCCGCGCAGGGTATCTTTTGCCATGTGGTCGGCGTGGCCGTGGGTGCAGAGCACGAGATCTGCCCGCAGTGCCTCCGGCGCAAAGGGGGCCGGGTAGCAGCGGCGGGAGCCGCTGGGGCCGGTCAGGTCGCTGAGCACCGGATCGATGCAGACGACGGTGTCCTCGTACTTGAAAATGAACCCGCACTGGCCGATAGACCAGACGGCCAGCTGGCTGGCGGGGAGCCGGGTGGATGAAATTTCGTTGAGCAGGGCCTGCCCACTGCGGTGCCAATGTTCCATGGTGCTTCTCCTTTTTTGAAATCGACAGCTTGCGATTTTATTATAGAGGAGCGGACGGCACTTTGCAAGGAAAACAGAGCAGGCCCGCCCCAAAAAGAACATCCGGCAGGGCAGCATCTTGCAAAGAGGCGCGGCTTCGTGCTAGAATGAAAGCGCAATACAAAACGAGGGGGAACGAAGAATGAAGATGCAAACTGTGGCGGTGCTGGGAGCCGGTGCCGTGGGTTCGTATGTGATCTGGGGTCTGGCGGGCAAGCCGGGCATCCGGCTGGGGGTGCTGGCCGAGGGCGAACGCGCCGCGCGGCTGAAGGCAAACGGCATCGGCATCAACGGCAGGACCTACCGCCCGGAGGTCTGGGCACCGGAGGAGGCCCACGGGGTGGACTTTCTCGTGGTCTGCCTGAAATACGGTGCGCTGCCCGGTGCAATGGACAGCATCCGGAAGGCCGTGGGAGCGCACACGGTGGTCATGAGCCTGATGAACGGCGTGGACAGCGAGGAGCGCATCGCTGCTGAGGTGGGGGATGCGCATGTCATCCGCTCGCTCATCAAGGTGGCGTCTCATAAGGAGGCCGACGGTTTCCACTTTGACCCGGACGCCACGCTGGGCATCATCTTCGGCGAACAGGAGGCACCGTTCCAGAGCGAGCGGGTGCAGGCCATCGTGGAACTGTTCGAGGGGAGCGGCATCCATTACCGGGTCACGGAGCACATCCGGGAAGAGATGTGGGCCAAGTTCCGCCTGAACGTCTGCAACAACCTGCCACAGGCCATCCTGGGCGCGGGCGTGGGCTGCTACCGGGACAGCGTACACATGCAGGCCATCAGCGACGGTCTGCGCCGGGAGCTGGAGGCCATTGCAGCGGCCAAAGGCATCGACCTGCGCATCGCCGATGCCGCCGCCGGGCGGGGCAGTGCCGTGCCGCCCACGGCCCGCTACTCCACATTGCAGGATCTGGACGCCGGACGCCACACCGAGATCGACATGTTCTCCGGTGCCCTGATGCGGATGGGCGCAGAGCTGGGCATCCCGACGCCTTACAACGAATACACCTACCACATGATCAAGGCGCTGGAAGAAAAGAACGACGGCCGGTTCGACTATACCGGCAGCGAGGCGGTCACCTGGGCAAAATAACGCAGACTGAAGCCCCCATCTCTGCACCGCAGGGATGGGGGCTTCGTGTCGTTTAATCGAGGAAGAGTTTGTGCATGTGGTTCATGGGGCCGGAACCTTTGCCGAGGTCCAGCATGGCGGACAGACAGCCGGAAATGTACTCCTTGGCCCGCTCGACCGAGGTGTCGAGGTCATAGCCTTTGGCCAGATTGGAGGCAATGGCGCTGGACAGGGTGCAGCCGGTGCCGTGGGTGTTGGGGTTATGGATGCGTTCCCCACGGAACCACTTCCCGCTGCCGTTCCGCCAGAGCAGGTCGTCGGCATCGTTGACCTTGTGCCCGCCCTTGCAGAGGACGGAACAGCCGTACTGCTCGCTGATCTTCCGGGCGGCGGCCTCCATCCCGGCGGCGTCGGTGATGGGCAGGCCGGAAAGGATCTCAGCCTCCGGGATGTTGGGCGTGACGACCTCTGCCAGCGGGAGCAACTGCTCCGTGAGGGCCTGCATGGCGTCGTCCCGCAGCAGCCGGGAGCCGGAGGTGGCCACCATCACCGGGTCCACCACGATGTGCTTTGCCTCATAGAAGCGCAGCCGCTCGGCGATGGTGCGGATGAGCGGTGCCGAGGAGACCATGCCGATCTTCACGGCGTCGGGGTAGATGTCGGTGAACACGGCGTCCAGCTGAGCGGCCAGAAACTCCGGCGTCGTTTCAAAGATGCTGGTCACACCGGTGGTGTTCTGTGCGGTCAGGGCCGTGATGGCACTCATGGCAAAGACGCCGTTGGCCGCCATGGTCTTGATGTCGGCCTGAATGCCGGCACCGCCACTGGAATCACTGCCCGCAATGGTCAATGCGGTTTTCATGAAATAAGACCTCTTTTCTGTAACATCGGGTGTCTGTGTTCAGTATACCATGCCGCGCGGAGAAAGAGAAGAGCTGCGCCGCTTTCAGCACGGAGATCCAATCTCTGCGGGCGGGGCGATTCTTGACAGGAGGGCGGCAGGGCGATATAATAAAAAGATATGGAACAAACAAACGATTCGTTTTTGGGAGGAAACAGGCATGAAAAAGATTTCGACCCTGTTCTGGACATTCCTGAAGATCGGCGCGTTTACCTTTGGCGGCGGCTATGCCATGGTCGCCCTGCTGGAGCACGAATTCGTCGAGGAAAAACAGTGGGTGTCCAGAGAGGAATTTCTGGATATGGTCGCCATCGCCGAGTCAACGCCCGGCCCCGTGGCGGTGAACAGTGCCACCTACATCGGCTATAAGATCGACGGCACCGCCGGAGCGGCAGCTTCCACGGTGGCCGTCTGCATCCCGTCCTTTGTGGTCATCTACTGCATCTCGCTGTTTTTTGACCGCTTTCTGAGCCTGACGGTGGTAGCCCATGCGTTCCGGGGCATCCAGGTCTGCGTCATCTACCTCATTCTCTCAGCGGGGCTGAAGATGCTGCGCCAGCTGGAACAGAATGCGTTCAACGTCTGCATCCTGGCGGCGGTCATCGCGGCCATGGTGGGCTGTTCGGTGGCGGCGGTGTCGTTTTCGTCCATCTACTACATCCTGCTCAGCGGGGCGGCGGGGGTGCTGTTCTATCTTGTGAAGAAAGCGGGTGCAGGAAGATGATCTATGTGCAGCTGTTCCTGAACTTTCTCATGATCGGGGCGCTCTCCTTTGGCGGCGGCTATGGGATGATCTCGCTGGTGCGGGAGACTGTGCTTTCGCATGGCTGGCTGACCGAGAGCGATTTTTTGAGCTTCATCGCAGTGTCGGAGTCCACCCCCGGCCCGCTGGCCGTCAACATGGCGACCTTCATCGGCTCTTCGCAAGGAGGGCTGCTGGGTGCGTTTTTCGCCACGCTGGGCGTGGTGCTGCCTTCGTTCGTCATCATTCTGCTCATCGCAGCGGTGCTGCAAAACCTGATGAAGTATGCGGGGGTGGAAGCTTTCCTCTCCGGGGTGAGGCCCTGCGTTGTGGCGATGATCCTGGCCACGGCCCTGACCATGGCGCTCTCCACGCTGGCGGGCTTCACGACCGTGGGCGGCGGGCTCTCCGTTTCGGCCCGGTCGGCGGCGGTGTTTGCCCTTTTGTGGGCGGTGCACTTCGCCTACAAAAAGGTAATAAAAAAAGCCCCCTCGCCGATCGGAATGATCGTTCTGGCGGCAGGGCTGGGCATCCTGTTCTGGGGCGTCTGACCCATTCGGGAGAAGTGTCAATAAAAAAACAGAATGCCGCCCCACAGGTGAGAGCCTGTAGGGCGGCATTCCGCTATTTACAACGGGACAAAATCAGAACTTAGGCGGCAGTGGAAGAAGCAGCCACAGAGGAAGCAGCCTCGCTGGAAGCTGCCTCAGAAGATGCTGCCTCAGAAGATGCAGCTTCAGAGGATGCGGCTTCGCTGGAAGCTGCCTCAGAGGAAGCAGAGACCGAAGCAACGGAAGAAGCCGCAGACTCTGCGGTAGAAGAAGCGGCAGTGGAAGAAGAGCCGCCGCAGGCAGTCATACCAACAGCCAGAACCAGAGCAGCAACGACAACAGCAACATTCTTGAGTTTCATATTCCAAAATCTCCTTACGATCTAAAAAATTCACAGCCGACCTCTCACAGGCGGGGTCGTTCTGCAAAATGATATTCTAGTCCGTTTGTCAAAAAAATCAAGGGCTTTTCGGCAAAGATTGCATTCGCAAAGGAAAATCCACACATTTGTTAGAAATATTGCCCAAAAGTCAAGGCTTTTTTGGCAGACTGTCATTTTCACAAAATCTGCAAAACCAGGCAAAAGAAGGACGCACAAAAGCCGCTGCGCCAATGGTGCAGAATCATAGTTTGAATATCCGGTTTATGGGACGGCAAAAGTGTATAATGGGAAGCAGAACAGGGAAGACCTGTTCACCACATTCCTCTTTCCTGCATAGAACGGCGGGAAGGGGGAATGCGGTTTGAACGGGATCTTTTTTCTGTTGGCGGCGGTCCTGCTGCTGCCAGCCTGCTGCACGACGGTGGGGGCGGCCGGTGTCTTTCTGATGCGGCCGACGCAGGAGCCGAAGACGCGGCGGATGCTCTGCGGCATGGCGGCGGGCATCATGCTGGCGGCCAGTGTGTGGAGCCTGCTGCTGCCGGCCATCCAGCGGGCAGAGGAAGGGCTGCTGCCTGCGTGGCTCCCGCCCACGGCGGGGCTGGTCATCGGAGCAGTGGGCCTGCTGCGGCTGGAACAGGCGGCGGGGACGCTGCTGACAGGTGCCGGGGCCGGGCACTGCGGCCGGATGGTGCTGGCCGTGACTCTGCACAACCTGCCGGAAGGCATGGTGGTGGGTCTGGCGGCTGCGCTGGCGCTGTCCGGGGAGGCGGACGCCATGAGCGGCGCGCTGGCTCTGGCGCTGGGCATCGGGCTGCAGAACATTCCGGAGGGCGCAGCGGTCAGCCTGCCACTATTGCAAAACGGGGAGAGCCGGAAGCGGGCGTTCGGGGCCGGGCTGGCCTCCGGGCTGGTGGAGCCGCTGGGGGCGCTGCTGGCACTGGCACTGGCGGGCTGGGTGCAGGCTGCTCTGCCCTGGCTGATGAGCGCTGCCGCCGGGTGCATGGTCTGCGTGACGGCGCAGGAGATGATCCCCGAAGCCGTGGAGGCCGATGAGCCTGCCGGGGTCATCAGCGTGGTGCTGGGCTTTGCGCTGATGATGGCGCTGGATGTGGCCTTGTGAGTGCAAGGCACGAAAACTCCATCTGCCTGCAAACAAAAAACTCCCTCGTGAGAGGGAGCGGAAGGGTGCAGATCAGGAGCCGGATTTTTCGATGTAGACGCTGGTGGAGGGGAAGGCGAAGTCCACGCCGTCGGCCTGCATGATGTCCATGATGTTCAGGTTCAGGTCGTTCTGCTCTTCGAGGAAGACGGCATAGGCGTTCGTCTGAAGATAGGCGGAAACCAGAATGTTGATGCTGGAATCGCCAAAGCTGGTCAGCCGGACGATGTTGCTGCCCTTCTGGGTGTAGGGGCTTTCGTCCAGCATGGTCTTGAGGTCGGCCATCAGCTTTTCCAGCTGGGGGCGGGTGGTGTTGTAGGTGACGCCCAGCGTGAACCGATAGGGCCGCATGGTGCGCATCGCAGCGTTCTGCACCGTGGAAGAACAGATTTTGCTGTTGGTGACGATGCTGACCGTTTTGTCCATGGCGCGGATGCGGGTGGAGCGGAAGTTGATGTCGATGACTTCGCCCTCGATCTCGCCCACAGTGATCCAGTCGCCCACCGAGAAGGGCTTGTCGAGCAGGATGACCAGACCGCCGAACAGGTTGCTGGCGCTCTCCTGTGCGGCCAGCGAAATGGTCAGGCCGACAAGGCCGGCACCGGCGACGATGCTGCCGATGGGGAAGCCGATGATCTGCGCGATGGTGGCAACGCCGAGCACGACCACCAGCACCTTGTAGGTCGTGTTCAGCAGGGCGAGCAGGGTCTTGTTGGAGCGGATCTCCAGGCTGCAGGAGGCCAGCAGCAGGTCAGCCACATCCGAGGCCTGATACAGACCCTCGCAGAACAGAAAGCTCATCACGACCTTGTAGGCCACGAGCAGGAATTTGGGCAGGCCGGTGATGGCCCACGGCAGGCTGGTCAGCGCAAGGTAGAGGCCGGTGAAGACGGCCATCCGTTCCAGCGGGCGATCCAGACTGCGCAGCAGGATGGGGGTGGCGGCAAAATGCCAGCTGCGGGCCTGCAGGATGGGGAAGAGCTTCTTGCGCAGCAGCAGGGAGACCAGCGCCCCGGCGGCAAAGAGCAGCAGCGCACAGACGCAGCGCGCCGCCAGGGCAAGCCAGCCTTCCAGATAGAGGGAACCGATCTCGAACGCGAGATCGCGGATGGAAAAGATCATGGCAAAAACTCCTCGGAAATAAAATATTACGCCTCAGTATACCATAAAGCGCGCGGAAAGGGCAACCGAAATTGGGGGTTGACAAGTGCAGCCCGGCGCGTTATACTCTGCCCAGAAAGTTCGTTTCAGGGCGGGGTGCGATTCCCCACTGGCGGTACAGCCCGCGACCACTCCCAAAGAGTGCTGACCCGGTGAGACTCCGGGGCCAACGGTATAGTCCGGATGCAAGAAACGGCAGACAAATCGAATTGTTTGCGCGCCCTGTTGCAGTGTTTGTTGCGGCAGGGCGCGTTTTTGGTTGTCTTCCCGGTTCCGGTACGGCGCGAAAAGGGCTTTCCAGTTCAATTGAGCGGGGCCATGCGCCCCCACGGGAGGAAATTACCATGAAAAAAAACACGACCCACAACTTGACCGTAGCCGCCATGCTCAGCGCGGTGGCCTTCATTCTGATGTTCATCGAGTTCCCCATCCCGATGCTCATCCCGTCCTTCGTCAAGATGGACTTCTCCGATCTGCCCGCCCTGCTGGGTGCGTTTGCGCTGGGCCCGGTGTACGGCGCCGTCATCAGCTTCATGAAGAACCTGCTCCACATCGTCATCAAGGGCACCAGCACCGCGTGTGTCGGCGAGCTGTGCAACTTCATGCTGGGTGCGGTCTTCTCGGTCACGGCGGGCTGCATTTACAAGCACCGCAAGAGCCGCAAAACGGCCATCCTCGGTGCGCTGATCGGTGCAGCGGCCATGGCGGTGTTCAGTGTGCCGTCCAACTACTTCATCACCTATCCGGCCTATGTGCAGTTCTATCACATGCCGCTGGAAGCCATCCTCGGCATGTACCAGGCCATCCTGCCCTCGGCAGACAGCCTCATCAAGTGCCTCGTCATCTTCAACATGCCCTTCACGCTGGTCAAGGGCCTGTTGGATGCGGTGCTTTGCATGGTGATCTATAAGCCGCTGTCGCCCATCCTGCACGGCAGAAAGTAAAAAAGGAAAAGACCCTCCCCGGCATTGCGAAGCAATGACGGAGAGGGTTTTTTAGGTTAAGGCTCCTTTTTCCAGCCACTTGCCGCGGGCAAGGCGGAAGAGGAAGAGCAGGCCGCGGATGCAGAGTTCACAGCACATGGAACCCCACACGCCCGCCAGCCCGAACCGGGGCGCAAAGAAGGAGGCCAGCGTCAGCCGGATGCCCCACATGCTGACGAGGTTCAGCACGAAGCAGGCGGTGCTGTCGCCCGCGCCCTGCATGGCACCGCTGGCCACGATGCTGGCCCCGAACATCGGTTCGGCAAAGGCTTCGATGCGCAGCACCCGCGCACCCAGCGCGATGACGGCGGCGTCGGCGGTGAAGATGCCCATCAGCGCCGGGGCAAACACCCACAGCCCCATGCCGGACAGCGCCATGATGCCGATGCCGATGCCGGTGCAGAGCCAGGCGAACCGCCTGGCCATGTCCTTCCGGTTGGCACCCACAGCCTGCCCGATGAGGGCGATGGCGGCATCCTGGATGCCGTAACCGGCCATGTAGCACAGCCCCTCGGCACTGACGCCGAGGCTGTTGGCGGCGATGGCCACCGTGCCCAGCCCTGATACGATGCGCACCAGCACCACCTGCGCCGAGGAGAGGGCTGCGCGCTCTGCGGCCAGCGGGGCACCCACCCGCCAGAGGTTGAGCAGGCAGGCGCGGGTGATCTTCCAGGAGCCGGGCTTCCGGATGCAGAGGGGGCCGTCCCGCAGCAGCAGGATAGCCAGCGCCAGCAGCCCGCCGATCACGTTGGAAAGGGCGGTGCCCAGCGCCGCACCCGGAACGCCCAGCCCGGCACCCCAGACGGTGATGCGGGTGCCGAAGACGGTCAGCGTCCGGGTGGGGTTGATGAGGAAAAAGTTGAACACGACGTCCAGCCCGCAGACGAGGACGCTGATGAGGCCGGGTGTCAGGGCGTCGCCGGTGGCACGAAGCATGGCGGCGTACATGCCCATGGCCATGGTGAAGGGGAGGGCGGCCGACCAGATGGCAAAGTAGGCGGAAGCGTTGGCCTGCAGCGAGAGGTCAGCGCCCAGCCAGCCGGGCAGAAAGCGGCTGATGCCGATGCCGAACCCTGCCGCCGCCAGACCCAGGATGAGGTTGAAAAGCATGGCCTGCCGCAGCACACCGCGTGCGTCGGCCTGGCGGTCGGCGCCGAGATACTGCGCGATCTGGATGGAAAAGGCAGTGTACAGCCCCACCAGGATGCCGTGGAGCAGCCAGGTGCTGGAACTGACGATGCCGATGGCGGCAGTGGCTTCGGCCCCGATGTGGCCCACCATGGCGGCGTCGATGTATTCCATGGCGGTGACGACCATCTGCTGCAAAATGGAAGGGACGCTCAGCGCCAGCACGACCTGCGCTGTTTCCCGCAAGGGGATGTCCTCCCCCCGGCGCATCCGGGAGGAGAGCTGTTCGAGTGAAAGTGTCATGGCTTCTCCTGTTCGCATAAAAAATGCCCCGCACAGGGGGACAGAGTATACCTATTATATAAGGAAAAATGAAAAATGTCAAACCGGCGTGTTTTGTGCGCAGGAGATTGATTTTTTCAGCCGGGCGTGATACACTTTCCTTACCTATGAGTGAAACAACAGGAGCGACGCTGTGTGCGGCTCCGGGAAAGAGGAAAATCGTATGCTCCAACTGTTATCGGGCAGTCAGCGCACCGTGGACGCGCTGGGATTTTTGCTGGCTTTTGCGCTGACGGCGCTGATGGATTCGGTCTTCCGGGAGAAGCTCCCCCACGACCATGGCCGCGCATTTGCGGTGAACGGCGAGCTTTCCAAAGGCAAGGCCCGCGGCTCCGGCCTCATCTTCGTGCTCTGCATCGCGCTGGTCACGCTGGCGGTGGTGCCGCTGCGCACCGAGTATATCATCTATACCGTGCTGCTCATTGCCTCCATGCTCTCCGGCTATTTTGACGATGCCTCCGAGGTGGCCTGGAACGAATATAAAAAAGGCCTCATCGACCTCGTCATCGCCATTGTGGCGGGTGTGACCTACCTGAACTTCAACAGCACCACCGTGAACTTTTTGCAGTGGAGCTTTGCCATCCCGTATCCGCTCTACCTCGTGCTCATCGTCGTCCTCATCTGGGCCAGCATCAACGTCGTCAACTGCACCGACGGTGTGGACGGCCTTTCGGCCAGCCTGGCGGTGGTCAGCATCGGCACCTTCCTGCTGGCTTACGGCGAGGAACTGGGGGACTACAGCACCGCCGCCATCGTCTTCATCGGCGCACTGCTGGCCTACCTGTGGATGAATGCCAAGCCCTCCACCCTGCTGATGGGTGACGCAGGCAGCCGCGCCATGGGCTTCTTCATCGCGGTGCTGGCGCTCAAGAGCAGCCACCCGTTCTCCTTCCTGCTGGCGGCGCTGGTCTTCATCGTGGACGGCAGCCTGGGCATCCTGAAGATCAGCTTCAAGCGGTTTTTACACATCAGCATCCTCAAACACACCCTGACCCCGCTGCATGACCATGTGCGCAAGCGGATGGGCTGGAGCGATGAGCAGGTGGTGGCCCGCTGGCTTATCCTGCAGGCGGTGGCTTCGGCCTGGCTTCTGTTGCTGACCCGGTAATCGACAAAAATAAAGGTCTGGCTTTGTGCAACTTTACAAAACACGAAAATCTGCGCGGAAAAAGTTGTTGCAGTTTTCAGATTGAAAGCAAACGGAAAAAACGCTATACTTTAAGCATCGAAAGCAAAGGCGCTTGGTGAACACTCACCGAGCGCCTTTTTTCGTACCCTGCAAAGGCAAATATGCTGTGTTGATAGGTACTCTTTTTGAAAATTGCGATCGTGCAAATCATCACAAGATTTGAACCAGCCTGAGCAGTCAGAAGGCGAAACAGCTTGAAAAGCACATTGGATCGCGTTCGGAAGAGCATCCAGCGTTCGTGCCTTGAATTTACGCAGGAAAAGCACCTCTCCACTGCATGAAATCATTGAGATACCGCTGCTTTATCCTCTGGCCACGATCTTCTGAGCGCCGCATAGGAAATAAGGAAGTTTGCAAGCCAACCTGCCGGGACTGCAAGCCAAACAAAAGCAATGCCAAAACGCGGTGCACAAATCAAAGCAACCGACAAGCGGATTGCAAGGTTTACCATATTTGCAATAAGAAACGGCCGCATGATCCCAAGTCCGCGAAGAACGCCATCCGTGGCCATCTTGATGCCCATGAAGATGAAAAAGTAACCAAGCCATCTCATATAATCACCGGACACCTGATAGGCCAACGCGGTTCCATCTTTTCCCAAGAACAACGAGGAAATCTGTATGTGCAGTGTTTCAATGACCACGAAAGCAAGAACGGCAAAGCATAGATCCAACACCAGTGCAGCATGATAACCTTTTTTGATGCGCTCAATTTTCTTTGCGCCAAGATTCTGGGATACAAACGGCGAAACTGCATTGCCGATGGATACGAAGATCAGCGAAAAAACATTTTCTACCCGCATCGTTGCCGCATACCCGGCAAGTGCCTGTGTGCCGAAGGGATTGACCACTGCCTGCACGATCATCATACCGATAGACACTGTGGACTGCTGCAAAACCGATGGTACCGCAATGCGAAGCATGGAATACAGCTCCTGCCGGTCGAACCTGCGAAAGGAACTCTTGTATTGCCGCATCCGAGACAGAAAGATCAAAAACGAAAACACGGCAGAAATTCCTTGTGCGATCAAGGTCGCAAGGGCTGCACCAAACACTCCCAGACCAAGACCAGCCACCATCCAGAGATCCATAAAAATATTCAGGATCGATGAGAATATCAGCAGGCCCAACGGAATTTTGGATTCACCGATGGAAGTGAACATGGTGGAAAGAATGTTGTACATGAATAGAAACGGGAAACCCACAAAGTAGACACGCAGATACAATACTGCTTCTTCCAATATATCGGCAGGGGTCTGTAATCCGCTCATCATGAAATGGGAAAAGCAAAAGCCAAAGACACCAAGGACAACGCTTAAGATCAAAAAGCTGATCAGGGACGTTGACACAATGGTTTTCATTCTACCATAATTTCTTGCACCAAAATAGCGGCTTACAAGCACACCTGCGCCCACACCAGCACCAAGCGCCACACAAATAAAAACATTGGTCAGTGCAGCACAAGCACCAACAGCCGCAAGTGCCGAGGAGCCAACAAATTGACCAACTATTATGGAATCGGCCATATTGTATACTTGTTGAAAAAAGCTGCCAAGGATCATCGGCATCGCAAAAACAGTCAGCGCTTTAAGGGGTGGATCTGTGATCAAATATTCATCTTTCGACATGATTACATTCCTTCAAAAAATCGTTTATCGCAAATTTTATCGAAAGTTAAGAAATGAGTGCACCATTCAAACGGCATCTTTGCGATATGCAGTTTGCGGGCGTTGCTTGTGCATTAAAAACGCAAACTGCTATAAAAAGTTGAATTGCTATCGTTTGTTACAGCGTTTTTTCTGCGGCATCCACCACATGGCCGACCAGCACGGAGGTGGTCACGGTGCCCACGCCGCCGGGTACCGGGGTAATGGCCTCGACGAGGGGGTCTGCCTCGTCAAAGCGGACATCGCCGCAGAGCTTGCCCTCTGCGTTGACGTGGATGCCCACATCGACCACGACCTGGCCTTCGCGCAGGCAGTCACTGCCGATGAAGCCCTGCCGCCCCATGGCAACGACCACGATGTCGGCCTCTTTGCAGAGGGCGGGTAGGTCCTGGGTGCGGGAATTGCAGAGCGTCACCGTGGCGTTTTCACGGTCCAGCATCATGGCGGCGGGCTTGCCGACCACGAGGCTGCGGCCCACGACCACGGCCCGCCGGCCGGAGAGCGGCACCTGATAATACTTCAGGATCTCCAGGCAGGCCTGCGCGGTGCAGGGCGGGTAACCGATGGCGGTGTTGGTGAACACACCGGCCAGCGAACCGTCCGTGATGCCGTCGATGTCCTTTTCCGGGGCCAGCGCCGCGCGGACGGCGCGGTCATCGAACCGCTTGGGCAGAGGGCGGAAGAGCAGACAGCCGTGGATGGACGGGTCTGCGTTGATCTGCCGGATGACCTCCAGAAGCGCGTCCTGTGCAGCATCTTCGGGCAGAAGGAACTGCTTTACGGCGACGCCCACCTTGCCGCAGCGGGTCAGGACGCCTTTTTCGTAGGAAAGGTCGTCCGGGCGGGCACCCACGCGCACCACGGCCAGCGTGGGCACGACGCCCTTTTCCCGCATCGCAGCGCAGCGGGCGGCGTTTGCTTCGTTCATGGCGGCCACAACGGGCGCGCCCTTCAAAATCGTTGCCATCAGAATTACCCCCTCAATGAATGTGTGAGTTTCTCGTGGATCTGGTCGGCCTGCGGCACAAACTCCGCCAGCATGGCGTCAGCCTGTGCATTCAGGGCGGCGGCGTGGGCTTTGTCGGCCATCAGCCGGGTGTTGATGGAGACATTGAGCCCGGCGGCCTGCAGGGCGGCCTTGCAGAACAGTGCAGCGCACCCGGCATCCGATACGGCCATCACACTGCCCTTTTCGGCGTATTCCGCCGCCAGCGTGATGCCCTCACAGCAGGCGGACATAATCTCCAGCGGCACAGCACAGGCCCCTTCCAGCGCGGCCTCCAGCACAGCGGCTTTGTGGGCCTGCTGCTCCGGGGTCTCTTTGGGCAGCTTGTAGGCTGCGGCCAGCGGTGTAAAGGCGTCGGCGTCGGCCTGTACCAGCCCTTCCAGCCGCTTGCGGAGGGCGGCGGCCCGGCGGTTCAGGATGAGGATGTCCGCCTCCACGGCGGCATATTTTTTCTTGCCGACGGTCAGGCTGCCGACCATGTTGCCAAGGGCGGCACCGGCGGCACCCACCAGAGCTGCGGCCCCGCCGCCGCCCGGTGCCGGGGCGCTGCCGGCAAGGTCTTCTAAAAACGCTTCACAGCTCAAATTCATCAGTTCCACGATAGATCCCCTCCTCTGTTGCAAATCCGTCCAGCCGTTGGTCGTGCGCGTCCACAGCGGCCTGCTCCACCCGCTGCGCCTCAAAGGCAGCGCCAAGCAGTACGGCGTTCCGGCAGCGGGGCAGGTAGCGGTCATAGTAGCCTTTTCCCATCCCGACGCGGCGGCAGGCGGCATCAAAGGCCGTGCAGGGCACCAGCACCAGGTCGAGCGCTTCGGGCGGGAGCAGCTGCGCCCGCTCCGGGATGGGGGTCCGGATGCCGTATGCACCCACCTCCCAGCCGTCCGGGCCGGGCACAGCGGCTGTCAGGGTGAAGCCCGCGCCGCAGATGGGGTAGGCGACGGTCTTGCCCTGCTGCACGGCCTCCGCCAGCAGAGCGGACAGGTCTGCCTCCCCGCCGAAGGCTGCATAGGCAAGGAGCGTCCGGGCGTTTTGGAAGCAGTTCAGTGCTGCGATGCGGCGGCACAGCGCGGCGTCTGCGGCAGAACGTGCGGCGGCGGAAAGCGCCCGCCGTGCGGCAATGCCCGCTTTGCGCTGGGCTGCTTTTTGCAGGGAATGATCCATCTGCGGTTTCCTCCCTTGTTTTCTCCGGAGTTTGTGCAGGCTGATTCTGAAAAGTTGCACAAACGCGGGAACGGATTTTTATACAGATATAATAAACGCTGGCCGCAAAAAAAGCAAGGGTTTAGGCGAAAATATGGTTGCGCATCGGGGCTGATTTTGTTATCATAAAGAGGAGGGGAGCGAGGCTCACTTCGGAGCCGCTCTGCCCGGAACGATCTGTCAGAGAGGGGTAGTAAAAATGTACGATGAAATGATGGACACCATCGGTCTGGTGGGCAAGGCTGACCCGGAGCTGGCTGCGGCGATGGGCCGCGAGCTGACCCGCCAGCGGGAGAACATCGAGCTGATCGCCAGCGAGAACATCGTTTCGCCTGCCGTGATGGCTGCGATGGGCACGGTGCTGACCAACAAGTATGCCGAAGGTCTGCCGGGCAAGCGCTATTACGGCGGCTGTGCCTATGTGGATGAGGTCGAGAACATCGCCATTCAGCGCGCCTGCAAGCTGTTCGGGGCCAAGTATGCCAACGTGCAGCCGCACTCCGGTGCACAGGCCAACCTGGCCGTCTACTTTGCACTGCTGGACGTTGGCGATACTGTCATGGGCATGGATCTGTCGCAGGGCGGCCACCTGACCCACGGCTCGCCGGTGAACATGTCCGGCAAGAACTACCACTTCGTTTCCTACGGCGTCAACGAGGACGGCGTCATCGACTATGCGGCGCTGGAAAAGCAGGTCAAAACGGTGCGCCCGAAGCTCATCGTGGCGGGCGCGTCGGCTTACCCCCGCGCCATCGACTTTGAAAAGCTGGCCGAGATCGCCCACGGCTATGGCGCTTACCTGATGGTCGATATGGCCCACATCGCCGGTCTGGTGGCGGGCGGCTATCACCAGAGCCCAGTGCCCTATGCAGACGTTGTGACCACCACGACCCACAAGACCCTGCGCGGCCCGCGCGGCGGCCTGATCCTGACCAACAACGCGGTGCTGGCCAAGCGGATCAATTCCGCCGTCTTCCCCGGCACCCAGGGCGGCCCGCTGGAGCATGTCATCGCGGCAAAGGCCGTCTGCTTCGGGGAGGCACTGAAGCCGGAATTCAAAGAATATGCGCGCAAGATCGTGGAGAATGCACAGGCCATGGCGGCTGAGCTGCAGGCCCGCGGCGTGAAGCTGGTGTCCGGCGGCACCGACAACCACCTGATGCTCCTCGACCTGCGGGAAGAGGAGTGCACCGGCAAGGAGCTGGAAGCCCGCCTCGACAGTGTGCACATCACGGCCAACAAGAACACCGTGCCCGGCGAGACCCGCAGCCCCTTCGTGACCTCCGGCGTCCGTCTGGGCACCCCTGCCGTCACGACGCGCGGCATGGGCCCGGCAGAGATGAAGATCATCGCCGACTGCATTGCCGACTGCATCTGGCACTATGACGAGAAGCGGGACGACGTTTCCGCCCGCGTTCTGGCGCTCACCAAGGCGTTCCCCCTGTACGAATAAGAACGGTCAAATTTCCGGCACCTGCTGCACATCCTGCGGCGGGTGCTTTTTTGTGCTT
>OGCZ01000436.1_pt1 | contig 20540 bp, 16 predicted proteins | sample 1570211 | NCBI WGS metagenome assembly OGCZ01 (sample SAMEA2582158, study PRJEB24529) | metagenome | biome: Human gut stool | place: China | collected 2011 | reverse complement strand
CTCTCCTACAGCACTACCTTCAGAAAAAGGTAGTGCTGCTTTCCTCTCCCCTACAGGGTAGAGGTTTGGGTGCCCTTCGGGCAGATTGGCAGCAAACCCCATCCCGGCTGCGCTTGCTTTCTTGGAGCGCAGCCACCCTTCCCCTTTACCTGTCCGCACAGCGAACAGGTAAGGAGAAGGCAGGCGGCCTGCGGCCGCAAAAAAACTTTTCTTGACCTGCCTGGTATACTTCTTTAAGCTTCTTTATATTGCACACCGCCGTTTTTCTGGATTTGTCACAAAATTATTTTGTTTTACGGGAGCAAAAAAACATCCCCGGAGCGTGGTTCCGGGGATGTTCAGAGGGCGGGGTTAAACCCCTTAGAGGCCGCAGCAGAAAGGGTGTACAGTCCCTTTCTGCCTTGTGTTCCCTATTCTAGAGGGTTTTGCCCTTTATGTAAAACAGTGTTTCTTTGCCGCTGCACAGCCAGGGGTTGTGGTGTTTACAAGGCCCGGGTATAGTACCGGGCAGGGTTGTCCACCAGCATGATGTGGAGTTCTTCCGGGGTGATGCCTTCGGCCAGCAGCAGGTCGCCCAGCTTGCTCAGGGCTTCATCCGGATAGGGGGACGCGGGCTGGCCCACATCCGTGGACAGGACCACCTGTTCGGCGCCTACGGCACGGATCCGCTCTGCCATTTCTGCCGGGGTAATATGGCCGGCCTGGATATTGAAGTAGCAGTGTTCCGTCATGGCACCCAAGGCTGCCGCCTGTTTCAGCTGCTCGGTGGTGTAGTAGTCCGCTGCGCCGTCCACATGGGTGGCCACCAGTTTCTGGATGTCCTTGTCATGGGCGGCCTTGAGCACGGCCAGGCCTTCTTCGGCGCTGACGTGGCCGGTGGCCAGGACCATATCGTAGGCTTTGACAATATCCAGGATTTCGCTGATGCCGGGCACCAGCTGACCGTTGTCATCCAAGGCGGTGAGATAGGCAGCAGCCTCCTGGTCACTCATTCCCGGATGTTTCTTTTTCTGGTAGCTGCGGGCTTCCAGAGTGGGCAGCCAGACTACCCGGCCCCCCAGCTTGGCGCAGTTTTCCACGGCGTAGGGGTTGAAGCCGCCTACGGTCCGGTTCAGCACAATGCCGCCGATAATCTTCAGTTTGGGGAACTGGGCCTGGAGCAGGGCAGCCCGAGCGGCGGTTTCCGTAAAGTGGTTTTTCACCAAAAAGCCGGCCATGCCCTTTTCTTCCAGCCGGGCGGCCAGTTCGGGATCCGTGAATTTCCGTTTGCTCACATCGGGAGCTGTATGTACGTGTACGTCATAAATACCTTTTACATCCATGTTGGTTCTCCTTCTTTTGCAGGTAGCTTTGCCTTGAGAAAAAAGGGCTGCGCCAATGCACAGCCCCTAACTTTACTTAGTACGGCAGGAAAATGGGGATCAGGCCTACCACCACCAGATAGGTGAGGATTACCATGGGCAGACCAATCTTCACAAAGTCCATGAACTTGTATTGGGTCCAGCCTACGGTCATCATGTTCTGGGGTGCAGCAAAGGGGGTTGCATAGGAAGCAGCACCGGCCAGGGTGATGATCATGGCAATGGGATACGGGCTAACACCAATCTGCTGGGCAATGGACACGCCGATGGGCATGAACACCAGGATGGTGGGAATGTTGGACATAATCTGGGTCAGGCCGGCAGCAGCTACAAACATGACAGTAGAAATCATGAAGGGGCTGGGGTTGTTGCCCAAAATGGCGATAATCAGGTCGGCAACGGCCTGGCCTGCACCGCTGTCCTTTACGCCTTCGGAAATGACGCCTAGAGCGCCTACCAGAATCAAGCAGTTCCAGTCAATGGCCTTGAAGGCATCCTTGATGGTCATGCAGCGGGTTCCCACGATAACGCAGGCACCCAGTACAGCAGCCACGTGCATGGGCAGGGCCTTGCTGCCGCTGGCGATGATAATCAGCACCACAATCATGGTCAGGGCGGCGATGGTGGCTTTTTGTTTGTTCAGGGGTTTCTTTTCGATTTGGGCAAATTCAGGAACGTAGCCGGTATCGGGAATCATCTTGGAACCGATGAAGGTGAAGTACAGGGTACCCACAATGCACACGCCGATGCCGAAGGGGGTGATGCTGAAGAAGCCGAAGGGTACCAGACCCAGCTTGCCCATGGCAGCAGCGGCAGCAGCGTTGGAGCCTACGCCTACCAGGGTTACGAAGCCGCCGAACTGGGCACCAAACAACAGGCCCAGCAGAGCCCGGGAAGGACCTACGCCGGCAGATTCCGCCATGGCCGTTACCAGGGGAGCCATAGCAACCATAACGCCGATGTTGCTGCACACGGAGCTCAGGATGCAGGAAACGATCAGGGTTGCCAGGATGATGTTCCGTTCGCTTTTGCCGGTAATGGCAATCATCTTTTCACCAATCTTGTCGGTGATGCCGGTGTGGAACAGGGAAGAACCGACCACCATCATGCCGGCCAGCAAGATGTTGGTGTTGTTGTCGTAGCCGGAGAACACTGTGCTCATTTTCACAATGCCCAGGGCGCCGTAGGAAATGGAAGCTAAGATAGCAGTAACTGCAATGGGAATGGGTTCCCAGATAAATAGCAAAATCGTGATAAATAGAATACCTAATGCCAATGCCATAGGAGTCATTGTCGTCATCCTTTCTTGATTGCCAATGCTTGGTTCGGAAAGCCGGCTCTCCGGTTTCCCTTCATTTTGCCTGCCGTTTTGGCGGTGCAGCCCGCGGCTGCACCGCCAAAACGGAAACTGCTGTGTAACGGTCCCCCTTTCTATTTCACCCGCGATGGAATGAAATGTAAATTAGTAATTTTCAGTCTTTGCATTTTTGGCAATTGTATGATAACTTGAGACTATAACAAAGTAAAACATAGATATTTTGGGTGTGCTACAAATAAAATTTGTGAAAGGGTAGTGCGGTCTGCGGGGTGTAGTGTGGTTCGGCCCTCCGGGCATCCTGGATTTGAAACCCATCCCGGCTACGTTTTATTCTTGGGGCGTAGCCACCCTTCTTCTTCTCCTGTTCGCTACGCAGCGAACAGGTAAGTGGAAGGCAGCGGCCGATGGCCGCGAAATGCTGAGTATTAAACTTTCTCCGTCAGTCACGCAGTGACTGACACCTCTTTCACGCTTGAAAGAGGCTTCCAGGCCACCACTGGTCAAGTGACAAAGAAAGGTAGTATTAGTATTTACATACCGTGATTTCATCTCAAAACCCGTTTAACACACGACCAGTATGGGCCTAAGACCGGCCCATCCAAAGCGTTGCGCTCACATCCAAGAGCAAATCCGTTAGTCAAAAGGCTCTTGGCTAATGTGAGCCATGTGATAGCAGCCTGTGAATCAAGCTCTCTGAGCGAAGATGAACAGCTAGCTGCGAACCACTGAGGGGCTGTCAGCCCGTAGGGATGACTGAGGAAGTTCATCCATGTTTTGCGGCCTCCGGCTGCCTGTCTTCTCCGTTTCAGCTGTGGAACAGCTGAAATGGAGAAGATGCGCCTATCATAAGAATTCCAAAGGCGCAGATGGGGCGTGTTCAAGAGAAGGTGGGGCGCACAGCGCCTCGGATGGGGGCAGCAGGGCCTAATTATAAGCACAAGCCTATCGAGAGAAACGAATCAGAAATACATTCAGCTTTCTGCCTCGTTGCTTGCGGTGAAAAATCCTACGTCAAATTTTCTCAAATTCCGTTAAACTGTTTACAATTATAAAAGTGAGCAACCGCTTTTTTGTGAAGGAAATGTGAAGTACTAGTCACGAACGCAAAAATGAGTATAATAAAGATAGTTCGATATTAACCGAACAAAAAAAGGAGGATGAAGCTTATGGAAATGGATAAGAAAATGGTCTCTAGTGCCGCCAAAGAAGGTTTTGATTTTGAAGGTTTGCTGCTGGATTTATTCGTTTCTAAGGCATTCTCTAGCAAAGTTCCCAGTATGCTGGACTGGGATCCGATGGCGTATTTCGATTTCGAATAAGCCATTTTATTTCCCGAATATTAAAGTACTTTTTCGCAAACAATTTTCAGAAGTAACCCGGTCAGTTTTTGTTTGACCATGGTTTCTGCCTATTGCGTACTATCTACCTCCATATAGCTCCTTTTCTAGGGAAAAACAACCAAGGGCCGGGGCCTGTCCTTCCCGTACAGGCCCCGGCCCTTTGGCGTATAGGCGTTTATTCCACGCCCGGTTCCGGTTTATGGACGTAACTGGGGTCCATGGTTTCCACATTCTTAAAATAGTTTTCCAGCAGTTCAATGAAGTACTTCAAATACCGGGCGTGGTACCGATTCTTGAAGTAGGCCAGGTACAGGTTGTGGTACACGGGCTTTTCCTTGTACAGTAAAGGAAAGATGTTCACGTCGGAAGCCAGCTGCTTTTTGGTCTTATTGAGGGGCATGGTGGTACTGAAGGTGGCGGCCAGTGCCTTGGACGAAATGGTTTCGCTCATGCGCAGGTGGTCCGTGCGGATATACACCTGGGGTGCGCAGCCTGCTTCCTCAAAGCAGTTGGTCAAGATGGTGCCCATCCGGTTGGGGGGTGTCAGCATCAAAAAGGGCAGCTTGGCAAAGTCTTTCAAATGGGCTCCGTGCCGGGAGCGTTCCTTGATAATTTCCGTTTCCGCCCCATAGTATTTTTTCAGCAGCCGGTCGGATACCAGCAGATAAATTTGGTTGGCCAGCAGCAGGGTGCTGCTGAGGCCGGGAATATTTTCGTTACGTACGGAGAGGATTACGTCCAGATTCCCTTCCAAAAGCTGGGACTGGAGATGATCCGAGGTATCGTCCGTCAGGTCCATGGACACATGGGGGTAGCGCCTGGTAAGGTCCGGCAGCACCGCCGGCAGGGCAATATTGTAGCGGATGAAGCTGGCCCCAAAGCGAATGGTGCCCCGGGCTTCTTCGGCAATATCCGACAGCACTTCCTTGAATTCCTGCTCCTGGTTCAGCACCTTGTCGGCAAATTGCAGCAGGGAAAAACCGGCGGTGGTCAGGGTCAGCCGGGGTTTCCGGTAGAACAGCGGGATACCGCACCACTTTTCCAGCCGGGCAATGTGGTTGCTCAGGGTCTGCTGGGACAGGAACAGCCGTTTGGCTGTCTGGGTCATGTTCAGGTCCCGGGTCAGTTCTTTAAAGTAGTATAAGCTTTCCAGATCCATAGGGTCCTCCTTGATGCCAAGTTCCGGTGCTCCTTGGGCCAGGCGCCCCGGTAAATTCTCTTAGCCACAAAATTATTTTGTTCCTCCTCCAAATTATAACTGTTTTACTTTGTGGTTGTCAAAAGGTATTATACGGTTGCAAGCAATAAAACAGAAAATTGCGAATTGCCATTTGATTGCAAACCGTTATGTATTTCAAGGAGGAATTGTAAATGTCTATTGGAAATCGCGTATTCCTGCAAAAACCGGAAGTTGCTCAAGAACTGCTGGATGCTTTCAAAACCATCCCTGCTGCCAACATCTCCGACACCATGGGTCGTCTGGTTGGTATGCATCCCCGCATCAAACTGCAAAGCAGCCCCAAGGATCCCATCAACGTAGGCCGGGCTCTCACCATCAAAACCCGTTCCGGGGACAACCTGATGCTGCACAAGGCCCTGAACATGGCCAAAGCTGGTGATGTGCTGATCGTTTCCAACGATGGCGGCGAAGAATACCGTTCCCTGATTGGCGAAATCATGTTCACCTACGGCGGTTCCAAGAACATCGGCGGCATCATCATCGATGGTCCTATCCGGGATATCGACGCTGTCCGCAAAATGACCTATCCCATCTACGCTACCGGCACCAACCCCGGCGGTCCCTACAAAGAAGGCCCTGGCGAAATCAACGTGCCCATCTCCTGCGGCGGTATCAGCATTAACCCTGGCGACATCATCGTTATGGACCAGGACGGCGTTATCGTGATTCCCTGGCAGGAAGGCGAAACCGTACTGGAAGCTGCCAAAGCTTTCCAAGCCCAGGACGAAGCCAAACTGGTGGCTGCCCAAACCGGCAACTCCAAGAGAGAATGGGTTGACAAGCGCTTGGCCGATAAAGGCGTCGAAGTCATCGACGGCATGTACAAAGGCTAAGCCCTAGGTAAGGCTATTACAGGAAGCTGCCAGGACTGGAGACCTGGCAGACTCCTGAGAGCAAAACAATTTGTGGAAAGCGGCTGGAGAGGAAGAGGGTTCCCAAAATTCGCCGCTTTCACTGGAGCACAAATTGGCAGCTGAGGGTTCCCGTACCGGGTAGAGGGTCCGGTACGGAGAATCTAAGGCAAACAAAAAGCAAGTTTGTTTATGGTTGAACGCAATAATTTTTCTATCTTGAAGAAAGCAATGAGGTGCGAAGATGACAGTTAAACAGTTACTCGATATGCTGATGATGATCTGCATGTTCATGCTGCTGGGCTGGGGCGTGCGTGAAATTGTAAAACCCCTGCAAAAATTATTCCTCCCGGCATCCCTGATCGGCGGCCTGCTGATGCTGGCCTGCGGCCAACAGGGCTTGGGTATCTACCAAATCCCCAAAGTTATGGGCGGCGTTCCCGGCGTTTTGATCAACGTAGTAATGGCTTCCCTGGTATTTGGCGTAAGCTTCAACAAAGAAAAAATCCATTCCTATTTGGACTACATCTGCCTGCCTATGCCGGCTTTCGGTATGCAAATGTGCATCGGCACCCTGCTGGGCGCCCTGCTCCGTGACATTTGGCCGGGCCTGCCCCTGGGCTGGGGCGTAATGGGTGTGTTCTCCTTCCACGGCGGCCATGGTACTGCAGCCGCTGCCGCAGCTTCCTTTGAAAAGCTGGGCATTGAAGGCAACATGGCTGTAGGTATGGTGCTGTCCACCGTAGGTCTGATTGTGGCCATGGTTGTTGGTATGGCCCTGGTAAACTTCGGCGTCCGCAAAGGCTGGGGCACCTACGTAAAGGAACCCAAGAAGCAGCCTCCCCAATTCTACGGCGGTGCACTGCCGGAAAATGAACGCAAATCCACCGGTACTACCGTTACCACCGGTATCAGCATCAACCACCTGGCCCTGCAATGCGCTTGGCTGCTGGGTTCCCTGTTCCTGGGCACCTGCATCTTCAAGTTCCTGGGCACCTACATTCCTTTCTTCAAGATTCTCCCCAGCGTGCTCCACGGCGTTATCGGCGGTGCTGTAGGCTGGAAACTCATCGAAGTGTTCCATCTGGAAAAATTTGTTGACCTGAAGACCATCAAAATGCTCAGCGGCTTCTTCCTGGAACTGGTAGTATTCACCGCTATGGCTACCCTGAACCTGAAGTTCATCGCTACCTATGCACTGGCCCTGGCCATCTACTCCATCGTCCTGACTGCCCTGACCGTACCCCTGGTACTGTTCTGCGCTAAGACCTTTGCCCAGGAAGAATGGTTTGAAAAAGCCGTTATGTGCTTCGGCTCTGCTACCGGCAACACCTCCACCGGCCTGGCTCTGGTTCGTGCCATCGACCCGGATTCCCAATCCCATGCAGGTGACAGCCACGGCGTATATTCTACCCTGATGAGCTGGAAAGATGCCTTCGTAGGTCTGACTCCTATCTGGCTGATGAGCGGCGTTGGCCTTACCGCCGGCGTTGGTGCCGCCATCTTCGTAGTATTCATGGCCTGCGGGTTCATCTTCTTCAACACCCACAGAAAACTGAAATGGTAAGCGAATAAAAAAATCCCCTTTTCACCAAGTTTGGCGGAAAGGGGATTTTTTTATGTAGATATGATTGTTATAGCTGAAATCAAATCAGGTTAAGGGAGCAGGGTTAAATACGCAGAGATCATTCTCTATTTTCCATTGTTCTGCAAAAGTTTTCTTTTTGCCGCTTGCGGTGTCGAGAATCAGATTAAAAATTTCAAGGCCTACTTTTTCAATAGTGGAATCATGCGTTGCAATGGTGCCGGCATTCACATCAATGATATCGGGTAATTGTTCTTTTAATTCTGTTCTGGAACTAACTTTAATGACTGGTACCAAGGCAAGCCCATAAGTAGAACCACGCCCTGTCATAAACACATGCACATTCATTCCGCTGGCCAATTGACAAGTACCACAAGCAAAATCATTAGCGGGTGTAGCAGCATAAATTAAACCGTGCTTTGTCGGTTTTTCTCCAGGAGATAAAACTTCTACAATAGGGGACGTACCCGATTTAGCAATGGAACCCATTGCTTTTTCTACGATATTGGCAAGTCCACCTTTTTTATTGCCCGGAGCAGGGTTTGCATCACGGTCTACATGGGCTTCACTTAAGTAGTGATCATACCATTTCATTTCAGAAGCTAACTTTTGGCAAACTTCTTTTGATACGCAACGTTTGGCAAGCAGGTGCACACCGTCTCTTGCTTCGGTTACTTCGGAGAACATAACAGTAGCTCCGCCTTTTACCAACATATCGGCTGCATAGCCAGCGCTGGGATTTGCTGTAACCCCAGAAAATGCGTCACTTCCACCGCATTGCAGACCCACAACAAGATCACTTAAAGGAAGTTCTACTCTTTTGCGTTCATTCAATATAGTGAGCTTTTTCTTTGCCATGGTCATGATGGCATTAACCATTCCAGAGAAACCCTGTTGTTCTTGGAGTACAATAACATTATCCGGAGTATTTTCTTCTGGCGGCAGCAGTTTTTCTACCGTTAATTTTTCACAGCCTAAGGATACAACCATAACCTGACCGCCAAAGTTTGGATGGTGAGTTAGATTTTGCAGGATTCTGATGGGAATTACTGCTTCTGGAGCATTGATTGCCACGCCGCAGCCGTAGGAGTGATTGATGGGAACAACATCATCTACATTGGGAAATTGCGGCAATAATTCTGCCCGAATTTTTTTTACCGCTGCATTTACTACACCTGTTGCACATTGGACCGTCGTCATAATACCCAAAATGTTGCGGGTTCCAGCAGGTCCGCCGTTGGGATTGGGGTAACCCAGCCAGCTTGTTCTGGGAGGAGTAGGAAGCTCGGTCACAATATTTGTGCCAAATTCCATGTTATCCAAGGAGGGTGCAGTAGGTAAGGTTACCATGTACTGGTTGATCCATTGCCCTTTTTTGATATCTTTGTTGGCGTAACCGATTACCGTATTATAGCGCAGAATCTCTGCACCTTTTTTGATATCACAAAGTGCGATTTTATGCGCTTGGGGAATATCGTCCAGTGCAGTCAGACTTTCTGTTACAGTTTCCCCCTTCGTTAAGGGTTTTACAGCAATGGCAACGTTGTCATGAGAATTTAACTTTACAATTAAGTTATTCAATTTTGTTCACACCTTTTTCTCAGATTTTGAATATCAAGCGTACAAGGCTAATACTTGAAAAATTCGAAATCTTTATGGTTATCATACCATGAAAAATAGAAGTTGTAAAATTGATAATATGGTGGTATATTATCAATTAAATAGATATTGGAGGAGCGATGAAGTGGATACGGAGTTGATTGCGACTTTTTTGACGCTGGTTCAATGTAAAAGCTTTACCGTTGCTGCCGAAAAACTAAGCATTTCTCAGTCCACGCTGAGTCACCGCATTCATCTTTTAGAACGTCAAATTCAGGACGTATTGGTAAGCCGAGGAAGAGGGAAACGAGGGTTTTATCTTACTGAAGCGGGTATTGAGTTTATCCCCTTGGCAGAACAATGGATGTCTCTGCACAGCACGATTTTAAATTTTCATAACCAACGAAAGACGCAGAGCTTTAGAATCGGCAGTGTGGAATCTCTGACTTTCGTATTTAGTCCGTTTTACAAGAACCTGATAGATTTAGCACAAGTCGAAAATACGATGCTGCTCAGTTGTTATACGTATTCGTCCTTTCATATTTATAATGAACTTGAACAGCATCAATTGGATTTTGGCTTTGTTGTGCGGCAGAGGATGAGCCATCTCCTGGAAACCCAGCCGCTGTTTTCTGAAAAGCATTTTGTCATTGGTGATCTTGGCACAGATAAAGCAGTGCTTGATCCTGCTAAACTGGATGTTAGAAAGGAACTGCTGGCGGATTGGTCACCGTCCTTTATGCCCTGGCATACTCAAATTTTTGGTGCTGATGCTCAGCCACTGGCTGTGATTGGGACTTCTAACGCACTTTCAGGTGTGTTGTCAAAACAAACCTGGAGTATTATTCCGGAATCTTCTGCAAAGTACTTGCAAAGTGATGAACGGATTAAAAAATTAGGAATACAATTCTATGAGATGACTACGCCGCCACCCAATAGAATTTGTTATAAAGTGACGCCGCGATTTATGACGGCCGTCCAAAATAAGCAAAACATTGCTGACTTTGAGGATAAACTAATGCGGTATCTGAAGGAACAGCAATTGCATCTGTAATATAACCGAGAAAATCAATTAGCCTTGATTATTCTTGAAAAGAGGAACTGATTATGGAGATTCAAAGAGGCGGTATCGTTTCGCAATTGTTGAAAGATGTACCCATTCCCAAAATGTTTCGGGCAGAACAGACTTTTCCACGGCCTAAGATTGCGCGCGAAGACATTCCAGAAGTAGTAAGAAAAGAAATGTCCAAGGAGCGTGTTGCGGAGCTTATTCAGCCTGGGAAAAACATTGCCATTACTGCGGGCAGCCGGGGTATAGCCAATGTGGATGTTATTACTAAAGCGATTGTAGACTTTGTAAAATCCCGCGGTGCAAACCCTTTCATTGTTCCTGCCATGGGGAGTCATGGCGGTGCTACAGCTGAAGGACAGACAGAAATTTTAACAGGCTATAATATTACGGAAGCCTCCATGGGATGTCCGGTACGCTCTTGCATGGATGCTGTTTTATTAGGGTATTCTGAATTAGGAAAACCTGTTTATATTGATCGCCTAGCCTACGAATCTGATGGAATCATTGTTTCTTGTCGCGTAAAACCTCATAATGCTTTTAGAGGTAAGTACGAAAGCGGTTTTTGCAAGATGATGGTTGTTGGCTTGGGTAAACAAAAAGGAGCAGAGAGTGTTCATAGCGATGGGATGGGCCTCATTGCCCAAAATTTACCGGCTAATGCCAAGGTCATTCTTGAAAAGGCGCCGATTCTCATGGGAGTAGGGACAATCGAGAATGCCTACGATGAAACGGCTAAAATTGTGGCCGTTCACGCCGATGATATTTTGGATGAGGAACCGGGGCTGCTGCAGGAAGCTTTTGGAAATATGCCTAAGCTGATTGTGGGAGAATGTGACGTTCTTGTAGTCAATGAAATCGGCAAAAACATCAGCGGCACGGGCGTTGACCCGAATATTACGGGAACCTTCTCCACGCCCTATGCTTCTGGTGGGGTAAAGGTGCAGCGAACCTGCTTCTTGGATTTGACCGAAGCGTCCCATGGCAATGCATTAGGTACGGGGCTTGCCAGTGCAATTACAAAGCGCCTCTTTGATAAGATTGATTTGCAAAAAATGTATCCCAATACGATTACCAATACTGTTATCCGTTCTGCAGAAATTCCTATTATTATGGCAACGGACAAGGAAGCCATTCAATTTTGTATCCGTACGCTGAATAATGCAGATAAGGACCATGCAAGGGTAATTCGGATACAAAACAGCCTGCATATTGGGAAAATCATGCTTTCAGAAGCCTATTATCAGGATGTGCTTGCAGGAAAATATGAGGGTCTCAAAGCACTGGATGAACCGCAATTCATGAAGTTTGATCAAGAAGGGAATCTTGTAACACCCTTATGATGCTGGAATAAAGAGACGGGATACCTGTTTCGTGTTGAAATAGGTATCCCGTCTTTTTATATATTATTCCGGCTGCGTTCCAGTAAACTTAGCCAATACTTTTTGGCGTACTCAATAAAGAGCAGAGAAGCCTTGCTCAGCAGAACTCCTTTTTGATAGCTAACTGTAACATTCCACTTCAGCGGTTTTTCAAAAGAGAAATATTGGATTCCTGTCTTATACCGGCGAGCGGTGGATTCAGAAACAATTCCGCAGCAGATATTGGCGCGCACCATTTCCAGAATGGTATTGGTGTTGGCGGTGTCAAACAGAAGTTGGGGTACAATTTGCTGTTCCCGGAATATTTTATCGATATAAGGGCGCATGGTGGTTTCTTTGTTTAAAAAAATAAAAGGCTCATCTTTCAAGGCGCTAAGTGGCAGTGCTGGTCGGCCATTTGCCCTAGGAATCACCGACTTTGACACATCCAAGGAGGAAGGAATTGCTATTAAAATTTCTTCCTCGTATAGGTTGATATATTCATTATCGATTTTTTGCTTGTCAAATAAGGTGACGAAACCGATATCAAGATCCCCGGAGGCAATCATGGGCTGCATGCGGTGAACACTCAATTCATAGGGGACAACAACCATATTGGGGTAAGTTTTATGGAAATGGGGATAGACATGAATGAACATATCCGGCCCCCGGACGGGGGTCATGCCCACAGTAATGGTGCCTTTATAGCTGTCCGTCAGATCACTGATGCGTCTGTAGGACTGTTTTTTGATTCGGAGAATTTCCTTGCCGCCTTCAAGATAAATCTCCCCCGCTTTGGTAGGACTCCAGTCTGCTTTGTTTCGTTTAAACAGTTCGGTACCCAGTTCATGTTCCAGCTTCAGCAGCTGTTGATTGAGTGCTGACTGCGTCAGGTAGAGCTTTTCAGCAGCCTTGGTGATACTTTTTTCTTCAGCGATTTTGATGATATGTTCGATAAGCCGTGTATCCATAGAACTCTTCCTTTGACCTCCTTAAAAAATTTAAGAATAAATGAGTCAATAATTAAGTGTACTTTTACATTATAGAATAATACAATAAAACCAACAAGGCTAATACTGAAATTTCAGTAATTATGATTCATCTCGGTTTTTATTGTGCAAGTATTTTTAGATAAGGGGGAGAAAGTATGTTAAAGAAAGTATTGTGTGCAGGCTTGGCGGTCATGATGTTGGCGGTGGCCGGCTGCGGCGACAGCAAGGACGCCAATAAGCAAGCCAGTAAGGTTAAATGGCCTAAAAATGTTGAAATTGTGGTACCGTATGGTGCAGGCGGTGACACCGACTTTAATGCTCGGCTGCTTGCCCAAAAATTAAGTAAGAAATTGGGTTCCAACTTCGTGGTTTCCAACGTAACCGGTAATGGCGGTGCTACCGGTTCCAGAAAGGTTAAGGATGGGAAAAAGGACGGCAGCATAATCCTCTTTAACCACACAGCCTTTGTAGTTAACAAAGCAAGTAAAGCTTCGGATTTTGGCTTTAATGACTTTGCTTTTGCCTCCGTTGTAGGGCTGAACCCTGGTAACGTTATTGTAGTCAATAAGAGCCTGGGTATCAATAGTTTGGCAGAATTAAAACAATATTCCCAAGCCCATCCCAATGAATTAAAGATTGCCGTTCAAACGGGTGCAACTTCTTACGTTATCGCAGATCAGCTGCTGCAGGATGGCTTCAAACTGAAAATGGTTGATGCCGGCGCTGCTTCTTCTAGATTGACGGCTCTGTTAGGCGGCCATGTTGATGTAATCTTCTCTCCTTATGGCGGTGTAAAAGATTATATTGAAAAAGGTGAAATGGTTCCGCTAGCTATGGATGGCGAGAACAATTTGGTGGTTCCTGATAAGCACATTGATGTAAAGAATATTAAGAACCAAGGCTTTAATGCATATGTTCCGTTCTACTACTTTGTAGCTTTCCCGAAAGGCACCGACCAAGCACTGGTTGATTCCTTTAATGCAGCGGCAAAAGACATCATTGAAAATGATAAAGAATATCAAAAGAAAATCTATGATATGTATTTCCAAAAACCGTTCTTTGCTGCAGGGCAAGAAGGCTTAGACAAATTTGCACCCTTTGAAAAGGCTCTGGAAAAGATTCAGTTTACGCAGGTTGCAAAAGAACAATAACTAGCACTTCTAAACATATGACTGCATAAATCCTTCAATTTAGCTGGATACTGCAGCTAAATTGAAGGATTCTGGATATTTGGGAAAGGAAAACGTATGGGTACTCGAAAATTTTCGGAATACATTATTGATACCGTACTATTAATAGTCGGTATTGGCCTTATGATTTCCGCTAATCACATTGATCCTGGGTCTTCTATTGGTTTAGGCGGGGATTTTATGCCAAAAGTTTGTACCAAGATATGGGTTTTGGTCAGCATAGGCCTGCTGCTTTGGGAAAAAATGACTCCGGACGACCACGAAAAAGGGATTACGGCGGATGTGAAAGGCTTTTTTGCTACACTGGTACTTTTGGTTGCCTATGTTTTGTCGTTGGATATTTTAGGATTTGTGCTTTCTTCCGCTCTTTATATGTTTATTCAAATGTGGCTTTTTACTCCCAAAAGCCTGCGCAGCAAGAAACGCTACATGCTTTTTGCAGTGTTATCTATATTTATCCCGATTGGCATTAACATTTTGTTCGTAGAAGTGTTCTCGCTGCTGTTGCCATCAGGAATTTTTTAAGGAGGAGTATTATGGTATTAGAAGGTGCTTTATCCGTTCTAAACCCGACAACTCTTTTTATAATTCTTGTCGGTGTTATCGTTGGTATTATTTTTGGCTCCATCCCAGGGCTTACTTCTACCATGGCTGTTGCCCTGTGTCTGCCGATTACGTTTGGTATGTCTCCACTTGATGGGATATCCATGTTGATTGCTTTGTATGTGGGCGGTACTTCCGGTGGTTTGATTTCGGCCATTCTTTTAAAGATTCCTGGTACACCTTCTTCAGTGGCAACCACCTTTGATGGGGCGCCTATGGCGGAGAAAGGTGAAGGCGGCCGTGCTTTGGGAATTGGTATTGTATACTCTTTCCTGGGTACCGTTCTTTCTATTGGAGCTCTGTTTTTCATTGCACCGCCTCTGGCCAAGCTGGCCTTGAAGTTTGGACCTATTGAAACCTTTTCTATTTGTGTATTTGCACTAACCATGATTGCGGCCATGATTTCTGATAATCCTTTTAAAGCAGTTATGGCCGGGGTCGTTGGTGTGGTTATTTCTTTGTTTGGCATCTCTGATATTACGGGTTCCGCCCGCTTTACCTTTGGCTTCAGTGAATTAGAAAACGGCTTTTCCCAACTCCCGGTGATGATTGGCCTTTTTGCTACGGCTGAAATCTTAAAGGCGGCTTCCGAAGGAATTAGTGACAAAAAAGGTACGGTTTTATCTTATAAAATCAAAGGTTTTGGCTTTACCTGGCAGGAGTTTAAGGACCATTTTGTAAACTTCATCCGGTCCGCTTTGATTGGTATTGGTATTGGCATTCTGCCCGGTATTGGTGGTGCCACCAGCAATATCGTAGCCTATAGTGTTGCCCGTCAACAAAGCAAGCATCCAGAAAAATATGGTACTGGGTATATGGGCGGTATTGTTGCTTCTGAAACCTCCAACAACGCTTCCATCGGTGGTGCTTTGATTCCCCTGTTGACGTTGGGTATTCCTGGGGATACCGTTACGGCCATCATTTTAGGTGGCTTGATGCTGCATGGTATCGTTCCTGGCCCGCTGCTGTTCCAAAATAATGGAGAATTGGTATATGGCCTGTTTGCAGGACTGATTGTAGCTACCTTCATTATGTTGATTGTGGAATTTGGCGGGATTCGTGCCTTTGTAAGAGTGCTGGATGTCCCCAAATACATTTTGTTCCCTATCATTTTTGTACTGTGCATTGTAGGGACCTATGGTACCAACCACAGTATGTTTGATGTTTGGACCTCTTTGATCTTTGGCGTAATTGGATTCTTTATGTCAAAGTATGGTTATCCGCAAGCACCTATGATTTTGGGGTTGGTCTTGGGCCAAGCCATCGAACAGAATCTGCTGCGCGGCATGCAATATACCGATAACAATTTCTGGGCATTCTTTGAATCTCCTATTGCTGCTGTCTTCCTGAGCATTTCTATCTTTGTAATTCTGTGGGCCGTATATAAGCAAGTAAAAGTACGCTTTGCCCATTAAGGCTTTTGGAGTAAATCGGTAAATAAAAAATATTCCTTTTCATCATTTGGTGAAAAGGAATATTTTTTTGCATTATTTAATCAGCCTGGGTGCATGGCCCAGTTCTTCCAGCATCCGGGTTAAGAGGTACATCCGGGGCACCACGCTGGGCACCAGGGCACATTCCTGGGGGGTATGGTTCTTGCCGCCCTTTACGGCTCCAAAACCGTCCACGCAGACGGCCCCTGCGGCCGCAGCCCAGTTGGCGTCCGAGGAGCCGCCCACATCCCGGAGTACCAGCTTCCGGCCCAGTTCCCCGTAGATTTCCTGGGCCAGGGCGGTAAGCTCCCGGGTACCAGGGTTACTGGGGAAGGGCAGGCTGCCGATTTCCACCTGGGTATCCACGCTGGTGCCGGGAATGGAAGCCCGGAAGGCCAGCACTTCCACCGCCTTTTGGACCCGCTCCAGTTCCTGGGGATCCGTTACCCGAAGGTCCGCAATGGCGTGGGCTTCAGCAGGAATCACATTGTCCGCGTCCCCAGAGTGTATCACCGTAAAGTTGATGGTGGTACCCCGGGCCGGAGCCTCCAGGGCCTTAATGCCCTCAATCTGCCGGAGGCATTCCATCAGGGCGTTGGCACCCTTGTCCGGAGCGTTCCCCGCATGGGACGCAATGCCTTTGACGTTTACCAGGATCCGGCTGGCGCCTTTTCGGGAGGAAACCAGGCCGTCCCCTTCCTGGCCGGATTCGCAGCACAGGAAGCAGTCGTGCTGGGGCGCCAATTTGGCAATCAAATGCCGGCTGTCCGGCGAAGAAATTTCTTCGTCTGCATTAAACAGCAGGGTAATGGTGTCAAAGTCCGTATATTTAAACTGCCGCAGCAGTTTCAGGGCAAACACCATCATCAGAACCCCGCTTTTGCAGTCCGCCGCTCCAGGCCCCTTGGCCCAGTCCCCGTCAATGCGGAAGGGCCGCTCTGCGGCCGTACCCACCGGAAATACCGTGTCCAAATGGGCGCAGGCCATAATCTTGCCCTTTCCCTTGCCCTTAAAGGTCACCAGCAGATGACTGCCGTCCTCTGGATTTGCCATAGGGATCCGTTCCAGGCTGTCCGGGCGCAACGGCCGCAGCTCCTCCTCCAGGTAGTCCGCTACCCGGGCGATTCCCTTGCCGTTCCGGGAACCGCAGTCCACATTGACCACCTTCTGCCAGAGCTTTAGATATTCTGGCAGAAGCTTTTCACAGGCACTATATAACCTTATGTTTTTCACGAAACCACCTCCAAATGCATCTGCTTCTATTATACCGCAGAAACGCGGGTTCTGTTACAGTAGCAGAAACAAATTGCGCTCTGGTGTTAAGAGGGCGCAGTACAATACCTAAAAAAGAAGCAGGAAAAATAACCAGCATTTTTCCTGCTCCTTAACTATTCTACTTGCTCAATCCTTAAACGAAATGCCGTCAATGCCAATGGCTCCGTCCTGGGTCAGGATGCCGCCGCCGCCATCTACCCGGTTGGTGCCGGCCGGATAGAACAGCCCGTCCTTGTACAGGATACCGTTGGGCATACAGGACATTTCCCCAATATCTGGGGGCACAATCACCTTGTGGCCTTTGGCTTCCAGGAGGGCAATGGTATCCGGGGAGAACCCGTCTTCTAGCTCCAGTCCCTGTTCCTTGGTCAGGCAGCACATAAAGGGTGTCCGCACGGCAGGTTCCATCATCCGGCCGTAGGTCAGGGTGTTCAGAATCATCTGCAGCACGCTGGTGATAATCCGGGGACCGCCGGCGCAGCCTACTGCCAGCACCGGTTTGCCCTTTTGGAACACCAGGGTAGGACTCATGCTGGACAAGGGCGTCTTGCCCGGCCGCACGGCGTTGGCTTCCCCATAGGCCAGGCCTTGGGTGGTCTTGACCCCCACTTTCGGGCTGAAATCGGCCATGGCGTTGTTCAGGACAAAGCCCCGTTTGGGCAGCACCACCCCGCAGCCCCACCAGTTCCGAATGGTCTGGGTTTGGGCAAAGGCGTTGCCGTATTGGTCCATGATGGAGAAGCTGGTGGTGCAGCCCGGATATTCCCTGGCCTCGATACCTTCGGTGGGCGCAAATTCCTGGGCGTGGTCCAGATCAATCTTGGCCGCCAGTTCCTTGGCGTATTCCTTGGAAAGCAGCTTGTCCGAATGGATTTTGACGAAATCCGGATCCCCCATGGCCACGGACCGGTCGGCAAACATCAGCTTCATGGTCTCGGCAATCACGTGGGTGGCAGCTGCCGAATGGAAGCCCATTTTCTTCAGGTCGAAGTTTTCCAGGATGTTCAGCATTTGGATAATGTGGGTGCCGCCGGAGGAAGGAGGCGCCATGGAAATAATATCATAGCCCTGGTAGGTGCCCCGGACCGGAATCCGTTTCTTGGGCTGGCAGTTGGTCAGGTCTTCCTTGCACAGGAGCCCCAGATTCTTATTGGCATACTCTACGATTTCCTCTGCAATGGGACCGTTGTAGAACCAATCCACGCCGTTAGCCGCAACCTGTTCCATGGTGTCGGCCAGGGCCGGGTTTACAACCAGGTCCCCAAATTCCCGGGGCTCGCCGTCCTTCAGGTACAGCTCGCTGAAGCCTTCGTAGGCCGCCTTGTTGTGCACGGCTTCCGGGGTATCCGATACCCTGGCGTAGGTAAAGCCGCAGCGGAAGCCGTACCGGGCCAACTTGATGGCCGGGGCAGAAACCTGTTCCCAGGTCATGGTGCCGAATTTCTGCAGCAGGTTGTCCATGGCCTTGTACAGGGCAGGAACGGCTACAGAACGGCCGGAGAACTCCGTTAGGTTCAGGTCCACATTCCCGTCCTTGTCCAGGAACATATCCTGGTAGGCGTGGAGGGGAGCCACCCCCCGGGCGTCCACGCAGTAGAATTCGTTGCTTTCCTTGTGGTAGAACACGTGGAAGCAGCCGCCGCCGATGCCGGAATGGTAGGGTTCTACCACGCCCAGCACCAGGGAAACGGCGCAGGCCGCATCAAATACGTTGCCCCCCTGCCGGAGAATTTCCAGCCCTGCCTGGGCCGCATAGGGGCTGTTGGTGGAAACAGCCCCCTTGCTCCCGTAGGGATAGGGACGATAGAAGAAAATGTCATTGAGCTGATAACCAAGATAAGGATGATTCGGCATGATTGATTGACCTCCTTCAAAAATCAGGCTTGTTGGGCTTGGGCTTTAGTAACCGCATAGCCCACAATATAGCTGACAGCAATGGTGGGATACACCACGTTGAAAGTAGAGTTGAGACCGGCGAAAATCCAGGCCAGGGCCACGATAATCCCTGCGGCAATGCTGTACAGGGAAGCCTTGGCAGTAACCTCTTTCCAGAACATCCCGGCGATGACCGTAAAGCTGAAAGGCGCGTACACCAGGTAGTTCAAGGTCAGGAACATATTGACCATTTGGGCGGAAGGAATCAGGAAACCTACGCACAGGGAAATGTAGGCAACGATGATGGTCCCTTTCCGGGATACCTGCAATACCTGCTTATCTGTGGCCTGGGGATTGATTTGCGTAGAGTAAACGTTGGAAATTACCGTACCGGTGGCCATCATCATGGTGGCCATGGTGGCTGCCACAATCATGGTGATGACGGCGAAGATAATGCCGGCCAGCAGCGGGCTGGTCAGGTGGGCAATGCTCCAGGCAAAGGCACTGGCCCCATCACCCAGGCTGTTGGTATTGGCTTTGGCCATCATGCCGATGATGGCCGTCAAGATGCAGATAGGACCGGCAATGACGTAGCCCAGTACGCAGCCCCAGGTGGCGTCGTGGTCGCTTTTGGCGGCGAACATGGGCTGCAGGGCGGCCTGACTGACGATGCTGGTGAGAGCGCCGCCCAGGGCCCAGGCGATGATCTGCTGAACGGGCATGGCGGTCAGGTTGTTGTAGCCTTCAGGTAGTTTGGCTAGCAGGCCGCTGTAGCCGTGGAAGTCGTCCAGGTTGGTTACTACAAAACCAATCAACAGGATATAGGTGGCAATGCACACAATCCGGCCGATGATGTCGGAGCCCTTCATACCGGCAAAGCCCGTGTAGGCGGCAATGGTAACCCCAATCAGCATGGCCCAGTTGATGCTGATGCCCGGCAGCACCATTTGGATTACGGAGGCTACCGTTTTCAGTTGGATGGGAATATACAAGATACCAAAAATAATCCAGATGTAGGCCTGCACCTTGGAAACAGAAGCCCCGTACCGTTCCCGCAGGAACACGGGCAGGGAACTGGCTTTCATGTACTTGCGCATGGGTTTGGCCAGTACAGCCATCAGGATGAAATAGAGACCGCCGGCAATGGAGTACCAGCAGCCGGCGATGCCCATGGTATAGCCGTTTTGGGCAGCCCCTACAATGCTCATGCCGCCAATCTGCCAGGCCCCCAGCATGGCTCCTACGGAAAAGATGCCCATGGAGCGGTCACTGCCGTTCCACTGGTCGGACTGGGTAATGCGGGTACCGGCATAGATGCCCAGGCCTACGATCAGCATAAAGGTGATGATCCAGCTTGCCAATAACATAACGAAGACTCCTTTCTGATAAAAACACCGTAAAATAAAATCATACAAAACAGGGTAAGACAAATTCCCAATGATTTCGAG
>OGCZ01000433.1_pt1 | contig 20677 bp, 20 predicted proteins | sample 1570211 | NCBI WGS metagenome assembly OGCZ01 (sample SAMEA2582158, study PRJEB24529) | metagenome | biome: Human gut stool | place: China | collected 2011 | reverse complement strand
GGCAGGGCTGGCTATCCTTGTTTTGCTTTGTGCTTCTCTACCGTACATGAGCATTGGCAGAGGGGTTATCGCCGCCGTAACCTTCCATGAGGTTCACAGCACCCCACACGCCCAGACCGGCACCCAGAGCAACCACCAGAGTCTTCAGAACGTCCACTGCACTGTTAAAGAATTCCATAGTAAAATCTCCTTTGTTTTGAAAAAAGCGACCCTGCACACCCCTGAAATCCGTTTGCAAAAAGCCGAAAACCACGGCGAAGGCTGATTTTCCGGTGTACCTGTTGGGTCAATGGGTAAAAAATAACCGCTCGTCTTATCAGGCGGGCGGGAGTGAATCGGCATCCACCATGATGAAGGTATCATCCGGGTGGATTTTTTCTTTTCGTTTCAAGAACTTCTCGATATCGAGTGCGTTCTTGGGGTCATAGTCGGAGGTGTACTTGTAGTTCGGGTGCTGGGTCAGGTCATATTTGTCCGAAAGGAAAGGTCTGACACCACGCAACTGCAAAATACACTTGTCGCCGTCCAGCACCGCCAGTTCATCCCGGCTCATAAGCTCGTGGCCGAGTTTTTGGTAGTTGGTGCCATAGCTTGGGCTATTGCCACGGGTATCAGAATTGTTGTAGCTGTCGATGGTTTCCTTACCGAGTGCTTCGGCAAGATCTTTCAGGGTGGTAGGCTCGCTGCCGCCGAGGAAGATCTGCGAATCCATATTGCCGACAATGGTGTCGGCGTTGTCCTTGTAGATGGCTTTCAGCTGGCTGCGGGTCTGCAAAACCAGACACGCCGAGATCTCACGGCTGCGGATAGTAGCCACCAGTTTTTCCAGTTGTGGAATCTGACCGATGTTAGCACACTCATCAATGAGGCACCGCACATGGATGGGCAGCTTACCGCCGTACACATCATCGGCTTTGTCGCACAGCAAGTTGAAAAGCTGGGTGTAGATCATGGAAATCAGAAAGTTAAAGGTGCTGTCCGTATCGCTCATGATGAGAAACAGCGCCGTTTTCCGGTCGCCCAGCTTGTCTAGTTCCAGCTCATCGTACATGGTGGCATCCCGGACTTCCTGAATGTCGAAAGGCGCAAGCCGGGCACCGCAGGAAATAAGGATAGACTTAGCCGTTTTGCCGGCAGCCAGCTTATAAAGTTTGTACTGCCGCACGGCAAAGGATTTTGGCTTCTTCTGGCCCAGATCCTCAAACAGTAGGTCAACTGGATTCTGATAGGTTTCATCATCTTCCGAAACCTGCATAGTGTTTAGCATTTCCAGCAATGTTGCAAAGTTTTGCTCTTCAACTGGGGCTTCATAATGCAGATAGGCAATCAGTGAAACCAGCAAAAGCCGTTCCGCTTTGTCCCAGAATGGGTCGCCGCCCTGACCTTCACCTTTGGTGTTGGTCATCAGTGCAGTCACGAGTTTCAGCACATCCTTTTCACTATGGATGTACGCCATAGGGTTATAGCGCATACTCTTGGAAAAGTTGATCGTGTTGAAGAATTTTAGCTTGTAGCCGTGCTTTAACAGGGCTTCTCCACATTCCACGCCGATACTACCTTTCGGATCTGTAACCACGAATGATACCGGAAAATTCTTGGAATCACATTGCAGCAGATTCGGCTTGATAAAGAACCTTGTCTTACCGCTGCCGGAACCGCCCACCACCAGCACATTTTTATTCCGGGCATTCTTGGGGTCCGGTGGGCGATTGCTCATCATCAACCGTTCCGTTTTGGTTAGGATGATGTTGTCGGCGAACTTTGGTGCCATGAACGGCTCAATGTCCTTCGGAGTTCCCCACCGGGCAGAGCCGTACTCCATGCCATGCCGGTACTTTTTGGCGTTTTTGCCTTTCAGGTACACCGCCAGCCGCATTCCAGCACCGCAGCACAGACCAATGAACAAGTCAAATAGGTGCAGACTGGGCAGCGGATTTGAAAATGCAGCCGGGAGCGTATCCATCAGCGATACGATTTTATCGCCCAGTTCCTTACCCGCAGCCAGCCGCCACGCCTCGCCCAGATTGGTTGCCAGCAAGCCAATTACCACATAGGGCAGATAGAGCGCCAGCAGCTTGGAAAGCTTCTTTTTGCTCATAGGCCGCGCTCCTCCTGCTTGTGCCGCACTTTGTCCGGCAGATTTGCAACGGACTGCGCCAGATCATGCAGCTTTGCCAGCACGGAAGGACGCTTGGTTTTATCCAGCACCGATGCCGAATATTCCTTGAACGCTGCATTCAAGGCATCCGTGTCCTGTGCCTTGAAGTAGATTAGATACCGGGGCGGCTTGCAGGACAGGTCTTTCTGGATGGAGTAGTCGATGTGATACCGCTTGGCATAGCGGTCAAAATCCTTGATGCCAGTTTTCTGAATCTCCACATTTGTCACACCACGGTTCTGTCGTACCAGCCGCTTCATGGACTGCTTGCCCTGCGAAGCGTGCTTGTCGTACTGCCGCAACAGAAACTGCATCCCGCGCAGCAGGGTGCGGGCGGACAGTTTTGTGGTCGAGATGGCAAGGTTGACCGTCTTATGCTCGATTTCTTCCTGCATCGTTACCACCTCCTGTGCAGAAAATCGTCTTAGCGGTCATGTTCCACCGGGGGCTTGTTTACGGCCTTTTCTGCGTCATTCTGAACCGATTCATCCGGAACCGGAATGACCATCAGGCGACGCCCCAGAGGAAGAAAGGCTTCGGGTTGATGAAATTCTTCTTCATACTTCTGCGCCAGCTCCGGGGAGAGCGATACAAAATCCTCCTCACCCAGACCTACCACCAAAAAGGTTCCGGCAATGACATCGTACATCAGCCCGTCCTCGTCCCACAGGGCACGGTTCAGCGGCAGACCCATAAGCTTGCCGTCATCGTTATAGACGATGGCAACCGGATCTTCAAAAGGGTAGCTTGCGCCGATGGAGCCGCCCACCGCCTGCTGCAAGGCTTTCAGGTCGTTATCGATCTCGACCTGCTGCGGACGCTGTCCCGGCGCAATTTTCAGCACCGACAGGGTGTTTTCATTCTGTTCCATTCACACCTCAGTCGATGCAGATGCAGGTCAGCTTCTGCCCATCTGCCATCAGGGTGGTGCTGTGGCTTTCCAGATAGGTCTGAAAGCGGTAAATATCCTCCACCGTCAGGGATACGATGGTGCTGTGCCCATCGGTGCGGTAGAAGATGACCGGACCGGTCAGGTACCGCTTGCCTGCCAGATTGAGGACCTGCGCCGGATTGTAGCTGATAAACAGCGGCGCACCCTTCACGGAAATCAGGGCATCGTCCTCGTCAAAACAAGGCAGAACGGAAGGGGCATCCTCCTCCATGATAATGGTCAGCTCCATGTCGGGACCGATGGCGGCAAGGTACACATCCTTGCCTGCTGCTTCGGTCAAACAGGATGCCGCCTGCTTCAGCATGGTCAGGATGTTCACATCCACCGTGATCTGCGGAGCGTGAGTTGCGGAGTGAAAAGGAATCGTATTGTTCATAGGCGTTACCTCCAAATTTTTGCAAACAAAAAAGACCCCATGGGGTCTTACGTTACGGTCAGCGCTCGTTGCGGCGCTGCTGCTTTTTCTGCCACGCATCCAAAAGCTGGATGATCTTCTCCTCCATCTGTTTGGGCGTGTAGCTGCGGGGGAAATACTTCCGCAGGGTCTCGTTTTTGATGGTCACAGTGTCCAGTTCGCTTTTCTTTTCCTCGTTCATAATGTCGTAGACAGCATCATAACTGAACTCGCTTTTCTGCGCCAGCTTCTTTATCCGTATGGCTTGCGAAAGAGAGGGCGCATTCTGGGAAGCATCCATTGCTTCTAAAAAATCTTGCTGCTGTTTTGCATCAAGATAAGACAATTCGACCGCAGGGTTAAAAGAGATTTTCTTTTCGTCCACCATGTCCAGTAGTTCAGGGACAAGATTGGTGAGCCGAATGAAACGCTGGACTTGTCTGCCGCTTTCATCAGTGGCTTTTCCGACTTCATCAGCGGCTTCCAACTTCCCGACAACTTGTCGGGAAGTTAAATCTGACCTAGCACCTTGATTTTTTAGAGCTTCCAGCTTCATTTTGTAAGCGAAAGCCCTTTCACTGGGCAGAATGTTCTCACGTTGGAGATTGCTGTCCACCATGAGCAAAACGGCGGCATCATCATCCATCTGACGGACGATAACAGGCAGAGCATCCAGCCCGGCAAGCTGTGCGGCGTGCTGACGGCGGTGCCCGGAGATGATCTCATAGCCACCTTCCGGGCGGGGGCGGGCAATCAGCGGAGACAGCACACCGTACTGCTCCACGCTTTCCACCGTGCGCTGCATGGACTCATCATCCAAAACCTTAAAGGGATGATTCTTGAAAGGAAACAGCTCTCCGATGGGAATCTGCTGAACCTGTTCCCGTTGTTGCTCCTGTCGGGATTCTTCCGTGGAGAAAATGTCATCTGCCCCTTTCAGCGACACGTTTAAGCTGTTTTTTGGCATTCGCCATCACCTCCCTTGTCAGAGATTTATAGGCTTCTGCCACCTTGCCTTTGGGATCGTGCTGGAAAATGCTCTTACCCACGGCACTGATCTCCGCAGCGCGGACAGACCGTGGAATGGTCTGGTCGAACACCTTGATCTTGCTGCCGTAAGCACCCCGAATCAGATTGTCGATCTGCTGTCCATAGTTGGTGCGGCTGTCGGTCATGGTCAGCAGGATGCCCTCGATTTTCAGCTTGGGGTTGATCTGCCGCCGGACTTTCTGCACAGTCTGCAAAAGCTGTTCCAGACCCTTTGCAGACAGATACTGCGCCTGCACGGGAATCAAGGTGGTGTCTGCTGCTGCCAGTGCATTGACGGTCAGCATCCCAAGGGAAGGAGTGCAGTCCAGCAGAATGAAATCGTATTCATGCTTTGCACCTTCAAGCACCTGTTTCAGCATCTTTTCCCGGTTCATGCAGTTCACAAGGGAAACTTCCATCCCTGCCAGTTCAATGTTTGCCGGAATCAGGTCAACGCCCTCTGCATGGTGCAGGATGCCTTCACCGGGCGGAATGCTCTGGTCATTCATGGCTTTTGCCATCAGGGTGGAAAGGGTAGTGGGCAGTTCATCGGGCTGCTGCCAGCCCATGCTGATGGTCAAGCTGCCCTGTGGGTCAGCGTCCACCAACAGGACTTTTTTGCCCTCCATCGCCAGCCCGATGCCCAGATTTTCACAGGTGGTGGTCTTGCCGGTGCCGCCTTTCTGGTTGACGATGGCAATTGTGGTTGCTTTCTTTGAAATTTTCATCACCTCCGCATCGCTAAGTCGTGGTTGGTTTGGTTCTGGTAGGAAAGCTGCATCGTGGTGGGTGCGTTGTACAGAGAAGCGAGCAGATATTGTTTCATGTTTCGGATCGGGCTGCTGTTCTCTGCAAGGCACTTCAGCACAAAGCGGATATGGTCGGCGTTCAGCTTCATAAAACGGCTGCGTACCACCTCGGCAGGCTTATCGTCTCCGGCAATGTGCAGCAGTTTGCGGTTGGTGGAACAGGTGTCCACCAGCAAATCTACGATCTGATAGATGGTGTCCTCATCATCTGGGCAAAGCCGGAGCAGAAGTTCCACCTCCAAAGACTGAGAAAAATATTCTTCCAGTTGTTCACGCTCGCTCATCCAGTCGTTTTCATCGGAAGAGATAGAATCAGTATCGCTTATCTCTGTATTATTTCTCTCAGTCTTATTACATCGTAGTTTGGCCGGGTCTTGAAGCGTATTCTGGATGGTTCCAGAATCGTCATTATCACGATTCAAGTAGCGCGTTTTTGACGATTCTGACGAAAAATTCTTTACATAGATGAGGTCGGGCTTGCCCAGCCCCCTCCGTTTGCGTTCAATCAGGCCGTACTCTTCCAGTTCTCGCAGCAGCTTGGTGGCCTTTTTATCGGCACAGCCCAGTGAATCCTGCACCTCCTGCACAGTATAGATGATGAACACCCGCCCAGCTTTGTCCAACCAACCATTCCGGGCTGAAAGGCTCATGCGGTCCAGCAGGATACCGTACAGCGTTTTGGCATCTGTGGAAAGCGGTTGGAAGCGGCTATCCTGAAACAACAGCTTGGGAATCCGGTAGAAGGAGAACAGCTCGCTGGACCGCCCATAGAAGTAATCAAGGTCTGCGGTTCTTGTCGGCTTTCTTTCGGGCATAGAGAATATCCCATTTTTCAGGTGTGGAACGGAATACATTGACCTGCTTCTTATAAGGGCAGTGGGCATACAGGCAGGTGCGGAACTTGAAATCGGGTCGATAGTACGGGCACAGCTTGCAGCTGTCCGGGGCACGGTCGGAACCTTCGCCAGCGGCGATCACATGGTGCATGGAGTGCTGAACATGGCGCAGAGCTTCGTTTCGCTTGTGGCTCACTTGGCATCACCTCGTTTCTCCAGCGGTGCCATCAGGTCTTTGTAGCAGGGAACCAGCACACAGGGCTTTGCCCGCTTGTAGGGGCACCCTTCGCACTTGCTGGGGCCTTTGGGCGGCTCGATCAGATAGTAGCAGTTCTCTTTACCGAGAACGCAGCCCTTCTTTCTGTTCTTCCAGAAGAAGCAGTGCCGGCAATCTGCCGGGCGGGAAGCATGGTAGCGGATACCGTCCATCGTGACGGTCAGAACTTTTTTCATTGGTAAACCCTCCTTTGATGGATTCGGGAAGTTCAGCCCGAAAACAAAAAAGCGCGTTCCTCTTTCTGTTCCGAGAGAACAGCGAGTGAACGCGCTATGTATGGAGAAAAGTGTTTTGCACGGTTTCTGGTAGGAATGTGGAAAATAGATTTACACAAATTATCTTGTATTTACATGGATTTACAGAAAAGCGGCTACCAATTTTAGCAGAGAGCGGGAAAACAGAGCTCAAAAGGTGCTTTATGGGGCTTCATTAGCTGGAAGCCTGATTTTATTAGCTGGAACTGAAAATTCTGCTAATGGCATTAGCTGGCTAATTTTGGTGATAGGTTCAAAATGAAAAATGCGAAGATCGTCTTTCACATGGAAAAATGACCTTCGCATTTTCATAAAGGGATACCCCAGACAGGATTCGAACCTGCGGTCTCCTCCTTAGGAGGGAGGCGCTTTATCCAGCTAAGCTACTGAGGCATATTATGTATTATCGTTGATTTTTTGAAATTCAACGTACTTGGGAACAAATGTACGGAATGGCTTTCAGAACGAAGTGACCGACTGCATTGCAACCGAGACGATGGTAAAATTGTTGCATCAAAATTTATTGAGAAAATTCTGATTCCCAGTCTTGCTTTTGATTAGAGCAATCACTTCTGCCCCCAAGGTATCCGGTTGACCGAATTCTTAGGAGGCGAACCCTCTATCCAGCTGAGGTATAGAGACAGAACCATACCTCATTATAATACCGCAAGTTGGAGAGAAAATCAAGTTGAACGAAAAAGAAAAAAGGTGTATCCTATAAGGGAGATGCCGACCCCGGAACGGGGGAGGCAAGAACGATGCTGCATCGGGAGCGCAGAGACTGCCGGTGCAGGAGAAGGAGCACTTCATGGGAAAAACCAGAAAAAAGAAGAACCACCCCAGAGGTTGGCTGGTGGGCAGCAACGCGACACAGATCATCTGCGGGAGCTTTGTGCTGGTGATCGCGCTGGGGACGCTGCTGCTGACCCTGCCGATCGCCAGCCGCAGCGGGCGGCTGGGCGTGGTAGATGCGATGTTCACCGCAACGAGTGCGACCTGCGTGACGGGCCTCGTCGTGCGGGATACGTGGACGCAGTTCACGATGTTCGGGCAGGTGGTGATCCTGCTGCTCATCCAGGTCGGCGGTCTGGGCCTGGTCACGCTGACCAGCTTTTTTGCGCTGGCGGCCAAGCGGCGGATGGGCTTCCGGGACCTGCGGCTGCTGGGCGAGAGCGTTTCGGCCAGCGGCTATTCGCAGGCGACCGAGGTGCTGAAGATCGTCATCCGGCTGGCATTCCTGTTCGAGGCCATTGGCATTGTGCTGCTGGCGTGTGCCTTTGTGCCGCAGTTCGGGCTGGAGGGGGTCTGGATCAGCATTTTCACGGCCATCTCGGCGTTCTGCAATGCGGGCTTTGACCTGTTTGGCCGGTTTGGGCCGTATTCGTCGCTGGCGCCGTATGTCAACAACTATTACGTGCAGGCCGTCGTCATGTTCCTCATCATGGCAGGCGGTCTGGGCTTCATGGTCTGGGTGGAGCTGGGCGAATTTCGCAAAAAACGCCGCCTGTCCCTCCACGCGAAGGTCGTACTGGCGTTCTCGGCCATTCTATGGGTCGGCGGTGCGGCGCTCATTTGTTTGATGGAGTGGTCGAACCCGGCCACCATGGGCGGGCTGTCAGTTCCGGGCAGGGTGATGGCGTCGCTCTTCCAGTCGGTCTCGACCCGTACGGCGGGCATGAACACCATCGACCTGGCGGCCTGCGGGCCGGTCACCAAGCTCCTGATGAGCGTGTTGCAGTTCATCGGTGCGGCACCGGGTTCGACGGGCGGCGGCGTCAAGGTGACGACCTTTGCTGTGCTGATCCTGACCATCCGCAGCGTGGCGGAGGGCCGCGACGACTGTGTGATCGCCGAGCACCACATCGAGTCCAAGACCGTTTACCGCGCACTGACCATCATCATGCTGGGCATCGTGGCATCGCTGGGCTCGGCGGTGGTGGTCTATTACAACACCTCGGATGCCGTGTCCGTCATCGACGCCATCTTTGAGTCCTGCTCGGCATTCGGCACGGTGGGCCTGTCGGTAGGCGTTACCAGCCAGCTGAATGTCGGGGCCAAGCTGCTGTACATGCTGGTCATGTTCATGGGCCGCGTGGGCCCGGTCTCGCTGGCCATCAGCCTGACGGTCAAGCCCGGTGACAACAAGCGCAAGATCCTGCCGGTGGGGCATATCAACGTGGGCTGACAAACAAAAAAGGAAGAGCGACACCGCCGCTCTTCCTTTTTTGCTGTCTCTGTATTTACTTGCTGTAGATCTCCACGATATTCAGCAGGACTTCGGCTGCCTTGTCCATCCGCTCGACGGTGGTGCACTCGCACACGCCGTGGAAGTTGAAGCCGCCGGTGCCCAGGTTCGGGCAGGGGAGGCCCTTCCAGCTCAGGACGGCACCGTCAGTGCCGCCGCGGACGGGGACTTCCTCCGGGGTCAGACCGGCCTTTTCGATGGCCTTGCGGGCGTTCTCGACCAGGTGGAAGTGCGGCTTGATCTTCTCGATCATGTTGCGGTAGCTGTCCTTGATCTCCACTTCCACGGTGCCGTCGCCGTACTTGCCGTTCAGGTAGTCGGCAATGTGCAGAAGGTTGTCCTTCTTGAACTGGAGCTTGCCTGCGTCGTGGTCACGCAGGATGTAGCCGAGCTTGGCCTCGGTCACATCGCCGTACATCTGGCACAGGTGGTAGAAGCCCTGACGGCCCTCGGTGGTCTCCGGGCGGGCCATGACGGGCAGGGCCTGGTGGAACTCCATGGCCACGTTCTGCGCATTGATCATCGAATTCTTGGCGCTGCCGGGGTGGACGCTGAAGCCGTGCACGGTCACGACGGCAGCGGCGGCATTGAAGTTCTCATAGCTGATCTCGCCGACGTCCTCGCCGTCAACGGTGTAGGCGTAGGCCGCGCCGAAGCCCTCGACGTCAAACAGGCTCGCGCCCTCGCCGATCTCCTCATCGGGGGTAAAGGCGATGCAGAGCTTGCCGTGGGGGCGGCCCTCGGCGATGAGGGTCTCGGCGGCGGTCAAGATCTCCGCCACACCGGCCTTGTCGTCGGCACCCAGCAGCGTGGTGCCGTCGGTGGTGATGAGAGTCTCGCCCTTCAGGTCTTTCAGGAAGGGGAAGGTGGAGACCTTCATGACCATGCCGGTGGCGGGCAGGGTGACGTCGCGGCCATCGTAGTTCTCGTGCAGGATGGGGTTTACGTTCTCACCGGAAGCGTCCGGTGCGGTGTCCATATGGGCGATGAGGCCCAGCGCGGGCTTGTCCTCGCAGCCGGGGGTGGCGGGGAGGGTGCCGTAGACGTAGCAGTGCTCATCTACAAAGGCGTCCTCGATGCCGATGGCCTTCAGATCCTCCACAAGGATATGGGCCAGGTCGAATTCCCGTTCGGCAGAGGGATGGGTGCCGGAATTGGGGTCGGAGGTGGTGTAAACGCGGACATATTTTAACAGTCGCTCGTAAGCACGCATAGGTTGATGCTCCTTTGTTTTTTATTTGGTTCTATCATAACCGTTTTGGCCGGATTTTACAAGAGGGAAAGCAGCTGCGGCCTGCTTCTTATCACAAGATCTGGAATTGTCAAGAGGGAAGAAGCCCCGAAGTTCCGTCCGGTTTTTTGTGGAAACAGCGAATAGCGCCCGGCGGCGGGAAGTGCTACAATAGGACACAGCGTGTGCACGGCACACCCAAGATGAAACAAAGGAGAGCTGCGGCTTTATGGAACAACTTTATCTGATGCCCGGACAGGAACGCTGTGAAAAATTCCGAGATCCCAATGGGGTGCCCAAAGTCCGCTACTCCTACTGCTCGCTCCACGGTGCATTGTTCCGCTGTGTCAGCCGCAGTGTGGAGGAGGCCCAGCGCCTGTGCGAGGACTGGCTCGTCGGGCAGGACCGCTGCTACCGCAACTGAAGAGCAAAAACGGACGCCCGGAGCGCACGATCTGCACTCCGGGCGTCCTTCTGCATTCAGCCGATGATCTCGTACTGGAAGTATTCGCACTTGATCTTGCTGCCGACCTCGATCTCCGGCGGCAGGAGCGCCAGCGCAACGGGGTTCAGCTCGTCGCTGGCGATGTCGGTGCGGCGCAGGTTGACATAGTCGCCGTCAAAGCTGACGACCTCATAATACCAGGGGCCCATAGACCATCCCTCTTTCGTTTTTCTTTTATCATAAGGGACCGGGCCGGTTTTGTCAACGATGTTTTTGCTTGACAAATGGGGAACATTCTACTATACTTATACTTACGACAATGCGCCATCGCCAAGCGGTAAGGCAGGGGACTTTGACTCCCCCACCGCGTGTTCGACTCACGCTGGCGCAACTGAAGACCGTCTGCTGAAGGAAACGTTCGGCAGGCGGTCTTTGTGTTTTGCAGCTGCTTCCGGGGCGGCGGAACATTTCGCAGACAGAGGCGCTGTGCTGCGGAAAAACAGGGCATTGCGGGAGGGCTGCGCTCGGTGTTTGTGCGGTGTTTCGTTTTGAGGATGCCCGAAGCTATGCCGGAAGTTGGTCGGGATGACCAAAAAATAATGGAAAAAATATCGCATTTTTTATCCGAAATCTTCTTTTTTGCCGGGAATGCTTGACAAGAAAGTGCTTTTTGCCATAATAGATTTATAAGAAAAATTCTTTGCAAGAAGATCGATCCTGGAGGTAGAAAAACGATGCCGATCAGTTTGAACAAGGTCAACGCGGAGGCGTATGCAAAGGTTGCCGCTGCGTTGGAACAAAACGGAAAAGCGGCGGTGGAACATGCCACCGGCACGGGCAAGAGCTGCATTGCATGGCAGCTCATCGCGGACCATCCGCAGGCGTCGTTCATCTGGCTGGTGTACGGTGCGGCGCGGCTGACCCTGCGCAGGGAGGATGTCCGCCGCTACAACGACGGTGTGCTGCCGGAGAACCTCATCTTCTGCGACTGCGGTGTGCTGGCCGAGGCGTCGGCCGAGGAGTGGGTCCGGCTGGCCTCACGCAAGCCGGATTACCTGATCTTCGACTGCTACCATGAAGTGACGGCGGCCTGCTGGGCAAAATCGGCCCAGCGGCTGCTCCGTCTGTGCCCGGAGGCAAAGCTGCTGGGCCTGACAGTGCCCAACAGCACCGACCAGAAATGCCAGGCGGCCGCGGAACTCTTCGAGGGAACGGTCGTCTCCCGGATGACGGTCGGCGAGGGAATGGCGCTGGGCACCCTGCCGGTGCCGTCGAACTACGCCGCGATGCTCTGGCCGCAGGAAGGGCAGATGAACCTGCTCCGCGCCCGGATCAAGAACCTGCACCTGCCCGCGCAGACCAACGCGCTGAGCGCACAATACGATGAGATCAACTGGTCGGTGCGGCAGGCCGAGAACCCCATCGCCCTGATGCCCCGCGTCCTGACCGACACCCAGGGCCGCTATCTGGCCATCTTTGAGTCGGAGGACTACCTCGACGAGGTGCAGGAGCAGCTGGAAGAGTTCCTCCGCACCGTGGATTCGAATGCCCATTTCTACCGTGCCGAGTGTGATTGCCTGCGCGACGCCGAGGCGGTAAAACAGTTCTGCACCTCCACCGAAACGGGGCCGAAGGTACTGTTCTGCGTCAACTCGCCGGGTGTCCAGCAGCCCATTGAGGGACTGGCGGGTGCCATTCTGGTCCGCGAGACCGGCGAGGCAGGCCGGTTCCGCCAGATGCTCTGCCGGGCGTTGGTGGCCTGCGGCCGCAAGCCCATCCCGGTGTTCGACCTGACCGCCCGGTTCGACGGTCTGGGCAATGGCCGTGTGCTGCAAAAGGAATGCACCACCGCCATGCTCCGCGCAGGCAGCGAACACCCCGGCTTCCAGCAGCAGAAGCCCATGCGTCAGAGCTATCACCTGTACTGCCGCCTGAAAAAGGAACTGGAAGCCCGGTGGGAGGCTTTTTATGCAGCGGCGGCGGCTGTGGCCGCAGAGCAGGGCGATTTACAACTGCCCTATAACTATCTGACCGAGGACGGCCTGCCTCTGGGCCGCTGGCTGGAAACGCAGCGCCAGGTCCGGGCCGGGCAGAAGCCGGGCCGTCTGGATGCAGACCGCATCGCCCGGCTGGACAAGCTGAACATCGGCTGGAAGCAGCGCTCGGAGCTGGCCTGGGAAAAGGCCTTTGCCTCGGCGCAGAAGTACCGCGACGACCACGGCGACCTGCTGGTGCCGGTGCGCTACCACGACCGCAGCGGCTTTGCCCTGGGCGAGTGGATCGTCTATAACCGCCAGCGCTACGTCAGCGGCAACCTGAGCCGCGCCCGCATCGAGCGGCTGGAGGGCATCGGCATGGTGTGGAACGCTTCCACCGACCTGTGGGAGCAGAGCTACGCCGCAGCCGCCCGCTATTATCTCGAACACAAAGATCTCGAAGCGCCCATCAAGTACGTTACGCCGGATGGCTTCGCGCTGGGCGTCTGGCTCAGCAGCCAGCGCAGCGCCTATAAGAACGGCGAGTTGACCCTGGAGCAGGTCGAGCGGCTGGAAGCCATCGGCATCAACTGGGTCAACCGGAATGTCCGCAAGTGGCAGGAGAACTTCGAGGCCGCCAGGCGGTACGCCGAGCAGTTCGGGGATCTGGAAGTGCCCTCCAATTATGTCACACCGGACGGCATCCTGCTGGGCAAATGGATCGCCCGCCAGCGCTACGCCTGGCAGAACCCGGACAATTCCAGTGCCCGCGTCACGCCGGAACGCAAGGCCCAGCTGGACGAGATCGGGATGGTCTGGGACAAATACGACCCCTGGCGGGAGCGCTTCGAGCTGGCCCAGAAGTATCGGGCAGAGCACGGAGATCTGGAGATCCCGCTGAATTATAAGACCGAGAACGGCATCTGGCTGGGCAGCTGGCTCTACCGCCAGCGTCAGTACCGCCGCACCGGCGACCCGCGCCTGGGTGAGGTGCACCGCCGCGAGCTGGACGAGCTGCTCAAGGACGAAAAGCCCCACAAGCAGAGTGCGGCACCCTCCGGCAAGGAGAGCCTGCGGGAGAAGAACTGGGAGCACAACTTTGAGGAAGCCGCCCGGTACGCCGAGGAGCACGGCAACCTGCTGGTGCCCTCCAATTACGTCACGACCGGTGGGTTCCGGCTGGGCGTCTGGATGTCCAACCTCCGCGCTGCCCGCAAGACCCGGCCTGACTCCTTCCAGGTGACGCCGGAGCATGTGAAACGGCTGGACGGCATCGGCATGGAGTGGGACGCCCGCATAGCCAAGTGGGACCTGGCCTATGAACACGCAGCGGCCTATGCCAAGGCCAACGGCGACCTGCTGCCGTCGGCCACCTACCGCAGCGAAGACGGCTTTGGTCTGGGCGACTGGGTCCGCCGGATGCGCACGGCCCGCGCGGAAAATGACCCGAAGCTGACCGAGGACCGCATCCGCCGTCTGGATGCCATCGGCATGAAGTGGTAAACCATCAAAGCAAAAATACCGTGTCCCCACGCCGGGGACACGGTATTTTTTGCTTGCGGGAAGATCAGAGTGCATCCAGTTCCGTTTGCAGCTGGGCCAGCGCAGTGCGGATGGGCAGGTGCTGGGGGCAGACGGCCTCGCACTTGCCGCAGCGGACGCAGTGGCTGGCCTTTTCGGCATCCGGGAAGCGGGTGGTCCACTGGTGCCGGACGGCGTCCGGCTGGCCGAACATCCCCAGCCGGTTCCAGATGCTGAAGTTGTCCGGGATGTCCACGCCCATGGGGCAGGGCATACAGTACCGGCAGCCCGTGCAGCCGATCTTGATGCGGCTGTGCAGGATGCGGGCCGTCTCGGCCACAGCGGCATCTTCCGCTGTGTTCAGGGGGCGGAAGGGCGCAAAGGTGGAAAGGTTGTCGGCCAGCTGCTCCTCGGCGCTCATGCCGGAGAGGATCAGGTGGACGTTTTTGTGGCTGCCCACCCAGCGCAGCGCCCAGGAAGCTGCACTGGCGGCGGGGTCGAGTGCGGTCAGCGGCGCCGCAGCGTCCGGCGGAAGGTTGGCCAGTGTGCCGCCCTTGATGGGCTCCATGATGATGAGCGGGATGCCCAGCTCTTCGGTCAGCGCATAGCCGCGGTCGCCCGCGATCTCCTCGGCGCGGTCGTCGGTGTCAAGGTAGTTGTATTGCAGTTGGCAGAAATCCCAGGGCTGGTCCCGCAGGATGTGTTCCAGCCCGTCCGCGTTGTCGTGGCAGGAGAAGCCGAAGTTCCGGATGCGCCCGGCCTTCTTCTCCTCCCAGAGCCAGTCCACGATGCCCAGCGCCTTGGCCTTGTCGTACCGTGCCCGGTGCAGGGAGTGGAGCAGGTAGAAATCAATGGTGTCCACACCCAGCCGCTCGAACTGACTGCGGTAGATCTGCTGGGCTTTTTCCAGCGAATCGCACTGCCACAGGGGCAGTTTGGTGGCCAGATAAAAGCTCTCGCGGGGCCATTTTGCGATGACCCGCCCCACGAACGGCTCGCTCTCGCCGCCGTGGTAGGGGTAGGCGGTGTCAAAGTAGTTGACGCCCGCGTCCCGTGCGGTGTTCAGCAGGGCTTCGGCCCGCACTTCGTCGATGCGGCCGTCCGGCAGGGTGGGCAGGCGCATGCAGCCGTAGCCCAGCAGGGAGGTGGTGATGCCGGCTTTCTTCCAATGACGCTGTTCCATAGAACGCTCTCCTTTTCTTTAGTGCTTCCGCTTTTTCCGATCGTCCCAGGCAAAATATCTGGTGTAGGATACGAAGACCACGAGCGAAAGCAGCGTGACAGGCTTGCCCAGCCGGATGCCGTCCGGCTGGTAGACAAAATCAAGGGTGTTTTCCCCGGCGGGGCAGAGCACCGCCATCAGGCCCTCGTCCACCCGCAGGATGTCGGTCTCTTTGCCGTTGACCGTGGCCGTGAAGCCGTCGTCGTAAGGCACCGAGAAGAAGACGAGGTTCGGGGCGTCCAGCGTGATCTCGGCGTGGAAGCCGGAATTGGTCATCTGGAACACCGAACAGGCCGAGGCCCGGCGGTCGGCGCAATCCTGCACGTAGCGGTCATAGGTCAGGTCGTTCAGCTCAGCGGCGGGCAGCGGCTGCAAATACTGGCTGTATGCGGCGGCATCCGCATCGGAGAGCACCAGCGCCCGCATCAGCAGATTGGAGCGGGTGACCGTCACGGTGGACTCGTAATCGTCCTCGGTGAGGTAGTAGTCGTAGGTGAAGCCCATGGGGACGTAGTTGGTGTTTTCATAGAGGGTGTAGCCATCCAGCGTGTCGTAATAGGCCCAGCCCTCATCGGCCTCTTCGAGGAAGTCGGTCTGCCGGTCGGGCTTGGTGATGAGGTACTTCACGCTCAGCAGGCCCCGCAGCGCATAGTTGGAAAGCTCCGGCTGGCTGCGGACGTCCCGCTTGACGCCCAGCGCCGGATAAAAGCTGAGGATGCTGGGGGCAGCGGTGCTGCCGAAGTATTGCAGGCAGCTCTTGTCCAGCCAGAGGCCGAGGTTGTCGTGGGTCTTGTAAGTGTCGATGCGCCAGTCGCCCTCCGGCAGGTCTTCCTTCAGGGCCAGGGCGCTGGTGTACTCTTCCACCAGGTCGCTGTCGGTATTCCACTGGCCGAACTTGCCGATGCCGATGTGGGTGATGCCGAACAGGCAGCTGAATGCCAGCACTGCCGCCAGCATCCGCTGGGGCAGGCGCTTGTCCTGTCGCCACCGCTGCGCGACCCAGCGGTAGACCAGCAGCCCGATGAGGGCAAAGCCAAACACAGCGGCGTACTGGCCGGGATTTTGCAGGACGCCCAGCGACCATTCCTTGGTGCTGGCATCCTGCACCGGCACCAGCGCAAAGGCCAGCGTGGCAATGACGAGCCCGCTGATGTTCCGGGCCGGGCGGTCCAGCTCGACGGCGGGGTCTTCCAGTGCGTTGATGGTCATGGCGGCCAGGATGAGCACCGGCATATAGAACCACCGGGCGTAGTAGCTGGAATTGAGGGCGTAGAAGGCGCTGTTCAGCACAGGCACCAGCGCAAAGACGGCGCAGGTGGCAACGATCCGCTTTTTGCTGTCGCCCTGCCGGGCGCGCCAGTAAGCCAGAGCACCGGCCAGACTGCACAGGGGCAGATAGGCGGTCATGCTCGTCCACTTGATGACGCCCTCGGACCAGATGGAGGTCATATAGGGCGAGTCGGGCGGCAGGATCCAGCTCAGCAGGATGGCAAGGTACTGCTGGGGCTTTGCGTAGGTCAGAAAGCCCCAGCCGGAGGACAGGTCGATGGTGCGGGGGTTCTGCAACAGCGAGAGAACGGCGGGCCAGAGGATGACGGCCCCCAGTCCCACACCGAGGAGGCTTTCAAAGGCCAGATGGACGAACAGCCGGGGCGTGAGCTTAAAATCCCCCGCGCTGACTTTACAGATGAAGTAGAGGAGCAGGAAGAGCACCTGCCCCACAAAGAAGAAGTAGTTGTTCAGCAGGTTGACGCCGACCCAGAACGCGAACAGCCCGTGCCGCCCATGGTAGACGGCCTCGTCCAGCGCCCAGAGCATCCACGGGAAGAGGGCCAACACATCAATGAAGTGGTTGAAGAAGATGTTGTAGAGCCCCCAGCCGGAAAAGGCATAGAGCACCGCGCCCAGCACGGCATAGTTTGGGTCTTTCACGTAGCGGCGCAGATACAGATACGCGCCGCCGCCCGCCACGGCGAACTTGAGCACCAGCAGCGGGACCATGAGATAGGGGAGCCACCGCTGGGGGAAGAGCAGCGAGAACCAGAAGAACGGCGAGCCGTACAGGTAGAAGGAATAGGCGTTCAGCGCCCCGCTGCCCAGGTCGGTGGCCCAGGAGAAGGTGTTGTGGACACTGCCTGCGCCGTCCGGGTAGCCCAGCCCCTTGAGAAAGCCGTTCATGTAGCGGTAAAAACTGATCTGCTGGCTGTTGAAATCACCGGCGTAGTGGAAAAAGCCGCCGTCCAGAAGGTAGAACGGCAGGAAGATCAGCGCCGCCGTCAGCGCACACAGGCAGACCGTGAGCAGGAATTTGTTCTGTTTTTGCCCCAGAAGCCGGGGGCTGTGAGATGAAGTCATGGCAGAGAACCTCTTGTTTCAAAAAAAGTCCGGATCGTCCGGGAAAATCAGGGGAACGGGACCTCGCGTTCGTCGTCCGGGTCAAGCCCCGCTTTGCGCTGCTGGTCGAACACTGCCTCGATGAGGCGGTCGATGTCTTCCAGATGGGTCAGCTCGCAGCAGTACCGCCGCAGGGAGGCAGCACCCTTCAGCCCTTTCATGTAGTGCATGGTCTGGGCGCGGGCCTGGGGCATGGCGACGAATTCGCCCTTCTGCTCCACCATCTCCTCCACCTGACGGCGGAGGGCGTTCATCCGGGCCTGCAGATTCGGCTCTTTGGGGGCCGGGGTGCCCTCCAGTGCGGCGTTCACCCGCTCGAACAGCCACGGGTCGCCCAGGGCTGCACGAGCGATCATCACACCGTCGCAGCCGGTCTCTTTGACCAGAGCGACGGCATCTTCAGCCGAATGGATGTCGCCGTTGCCCAGCACCGGCACATGCACGGCAGATTTTACGCGGGCGATGATCTCCGGGTCGATGCCGGGGGTGTACATCTGCTCCCGTGTCCGGGCGTGTACTGCGATGAGGGACGCACCGGCCTGTTCGCAGGCCTTGGCGCACTCGACTGCGGTGACGTGGTCGGCGTCCCAGCCTTTGCGCATCTTGACCGTGACGGGCCGGGAGGTGTGCGCCACTACCTGCTCGACGATCCTGCCGCAGAGGTCGGGGTCCAGCATCAGTTTGCTGCCGGCGCCGCCGGAGACGATCTTCGGGGCCGGGCAGCCCATGTTGATGTCCAGAAAGTCGAAATCGTATTCCTCGATGGCAGCGGCTGCTTCGCCCATGATCTGGGGCACTTCGCCGAAGATCTGGACGCCGTAGGGGGCACCGTTGGGTTCGGCCTTGAGCAGGCTGACCGTTTTGTGGTCGTGGTAGACCAGCGCCCGGCTGGACACCATTTCACTGACCGTGAAACCGGCCCCGTGCTGCGCCATCAGGCGGCGGCAGGGTGCATCGGTGAAGCCTGCCATGGGGCCGAACACGGCCCGGTGGGGCAGGGTGATGTGTTGGATCTTCAAAGGTTCCATTGTGTTCCTCTTCTGCTTGACAAAACGATAAAAAATTACTATACTACAAATAGAGAAAGACGCTGGCTGCAAAATGGTCAGCTCCTCCTCGGCTCAGGTGTCAAAAAGAATGACCGCTTGCTTTGGTAGGGCAGAGGCGGTCATTTCTTTTTGCTGTTGGAAATCGTCCATGTAATCTGAAACGTCACAAAAACTGCACCGCCGATCACGGCGAGCAGCTGAAGCACTTCACTCAGCGTCATAGAACATCCCCCCTTCCGCGTTTGCGTCAGGGGAAGCAAAGAAGAACGCGTTCCCCCCAACGCTTCGCCGGGGAGAGGAGCGTGACCACCTGCATTTGCAGACAGCGCCTGTCAGCCAGATGGCTGCAAAAACAGTATATCATAAATGAAAGCACAGTACAAGCACTGTGCTTTTTGTGTTAGCTCTGTTGTTTTGCGCCGATCCTTGCCAGCAGCGCGGCCAACGCAAGGCCGACGGGGGCGCTGATCCAGGTGGACAGCCAGAAGCCCGAAAAGCCGATGCGGGGCACCAGCAGAACGCAGGCGGCCAGATTCAGCCCGATCTGCCCCAGGTTCGAGGCCAGATACAGCCCCATCTTCTGGGCACCGCGCAGCCGGGCCTCGCACAGATGCTTCTGCGCGGTGAACACATACGAGATGCCCTCAAAGGCCAGCATGGTGGAGCCGTAGGCGGCGGCAGCAGCGTCGGTGGTGAAGAGCCGAAGCAGCGGGCCGTTCAGCCCGATGCAGAGCGCTGCCACCAGCAGCGAGTAGAAAAACAGGATGCGCCGCCCCTCCCGCAGGCCGGTATGCACCCGGCCCGGCTGCTGGGCAGTGGTGTTCTGGGCGATGAAAAAGACGATGGACTGCACGAAACCGTACACCGGCATCATCAGCAGGCTGGAGAGCTTGCCCGCGCAGGAAAAGCCCGCGATGGCCGCGACGCCCAGCCCGCCCAGAAGCCCCTGTTTGACCGTCGTGATGATGGTGCCGCTGGCCTGCTGCAGGGAGTTGGGGGCGGAAAGGCGGAAGATGTCCTTCGCGTAGCTTGCCTTGAGCATCTCCCGGCGGAAGGGCAGGCTCAGTTCGGTTTTGCGCAGGTGGGCCAGCATGTACCCCGCTCCGGCGATCTGCGCGGCAGCGGTGGCACCGGCCGCACCGGCGACCCCGAAGGGGCCAACGAGCGCCAGGTCCAGCACGATGTTCATCACGCTGGTGGCGACTACGGCCCGGAGCGGTGTTTTCGAGTCTCCGCAGCCCATGATGCACTCTTTGGTCAGGTCATAGAGCATCAGAAAGGGCAGGCCGACCAGATACACCCGCCCATAAAGCACCGCCTCAGCCAGGATCTCCTCCGGCGTCCGGATGAGCCGGAGCAGGGCGGGCAGGGTGAAAAAGCCCAGTGCGGTCAGGCCCAGCGCCAGCACAAGATCGACGAACAGCAGGTTGTAGAGCAGCTCGGCCATCTCCTGCCGGGTGGCCGTGGGCCGGCCCGCTGCCACCAGCAGGCCGCCGCCCAGCTCCATGCCGCCGGAGATGAACAGAAAGAGCATCAGGATGGTGGAAGCATTGGAGACCGCCGCCAGCGCGTCGGCATCCAGCCGCAGGCCGATGATCATGGTATCGGCCACCGAATAGAACTGGGTGGCTACCATACTCAGGATGATGGGCAGGGCGTACCGCAGCAGCGCCGGACGCACCGGCCCATGCAGCAGGGTATTTTCGGTCGGATTCGTGAAGAACACCTTCTTTCGGAAAACTATAATGCACACAGTGTACGTTGTTTCACAAAAGAAGTCAAGGAAACGAAAACCGGATTCATCTGAACCATTGCAAAGATGAAAAATTCCCTCTTGACTTTACACGAATAAAGTGTATAATGCAATCAAACCGATGAGGCGGAA